>Ga0187845_1000099_pt1 | contig 46064 bp, 42 predicted proteins | sample SpaLakP09_SKY_68_FD_134515 | JGI IMG/M metagenome (GOLD analysis project Ga0187845, IMG submission 134515) | Oligotrophic lake water microbial communities from Sparkling Lake, Wisconsin, USA - SP09_SKY_68 | ecosystem: Environmental > Aquatic > Freshwater > Lake | place: USA: Sparkling Lake... | reverse complement strand
TGGCGGCGCATGCATGCCTGGTTGAGGCAGCATGGCGTTTAGGTGCCCCGAGTAGTAAGGAGTGGCAGTATGAGTTTTGTGACGAGACCCGACCCGATCCCGAGTGAGCTGCTGCAGCAGCTCGCCCCCACCGGCCGGCTGCGCGCCGCCATCAACTATGGCAACCCGGTGCTGGCGCAGAGAGACGCCGCCAGCGGTGAGCCGCGCGGCGTGTCGGTCGATCTGGCCTATGCCTTGGGTCAGCAGCTGGGCCTGCCGGTCGAGCTGGTGAGTTTTGACATTGCGGGCAAGGTTCTCGACGCCTTGAGCGAGCAGAGCTGGGACGTTGCCTTCCTGGCCATCGATCCGCAGCGTGCCACGCAGATCAGCTTCACCTCGCCCTATGTGCTGATCGAGGGCGGCTATCTGGTGCCGAACAACTCGCCGTTCCTGATGCCGTCCGAGCTGGACCGCGCCGGCGTGCGCATCGCCGTCGGCAAGGGCGCCGCCTACGACCTGTTTCTGAGCCGCAGCCTGAAGGACGCTCAGCTGGTGCGCGCGCCCACCTCGGCCGCCGCCATCGAGCTGTTCGTCAGCGAGGGGCTGGACGCCGCCGCCGGTGTCAAGCAGCCGCTGCAGGCCTATGCCGCCAGCCACCGCAACGTACGCGTGCTGGAGGGCCGCTTCATGGCCATCGAGCAGGCCATGGCCCTGCCGGCCGGCCGGCCTTTGGCACAGCAATACCTGCAGACCTTCGTCGAACAGCAAAAGGCCAGCGGCTTTGTGGCCGATGCCCTGGCGCGCAGCGGCCAGGGCGATGTGACGGTGGCGCCGGCAGCGACGCGAAGAGGCTAGTCCGTCTCGCGCAGCAGCCGCATGCCGACCAGGGTGTAGCGCGTTTCGGCGCTGTTCCAGTTGCGGTAGGACGAGCGGGCGTAGAACGCCCAGGTGTGCCAGGAGCCGCCGCGCCGTACCCGCACGTCGCCATCGGCCGGGCCCTGCGGGTCGTCCACCGGTGATTTGGCGTAGTAGTCGTCGCCATGCCAGTCGGCCACCCATTCCCAGGCATTGCCGTGCATATCGTGCAGGCCCCAGGCGTTCGGCGTGAAGCTGCCCACCGGTGCGGTGAAGGCGTAGCCATCGGAGCCATTCAGGGCGAATTGCTGCCATTTGGGCCAGTTCTGCTTCGAGTCGGTGTCGAAGACATTGGCCATGCGCAGCAGCGACTGCGGATCGTCGCCGCTGGCATAGCGGGTGCGCGTGCCGGCGCGGCAGGCGTACTCCCACTCGGCCTCGGTGGGCAGGCGGTAGGTCTTGCCCTCAGTCTTGCTGAGCCAGGCGGCCAGGGCCACGGCGTCGTTCCAGGTCACGTTCAGCACCGGGTGCTGGTCGGTCTGGGCAAAGCCGGGGTTCTGCCAGGAGTATTTGGGGTCGCGGCCCTCGAAGGCGTCGCCGCGCTTGGAGGTCGCCGGGTCGTAGGCCGGGTTGTAGCCATAGCCGCCGGTGCCGTCGGCGATCGACTCCGGCACATAGCCCGAGGTGGCCAGAAAGCGCCGGAACTGGCCCACCGTCACCTCATGCTGGCCCAGATAAAAAGGCTTGGTGATGCGCACGCGGTGGGCCGGGCTCTCGTCGCCGAGCTGGGTGAAGCGCTTGGTCTCGTACTGCGGATAGGCCTTGGCCAGTTGCTCGGGCGACTCGGCACTGCCCATCACGAACTCGCCAGCCGGAATGCGCACGAACTTCATGCCCAGCGAGTTCTCCAGCAGGGCCGGCGGTTCGGCGGCCGAGACCGGGCCGAGCAGCGAGATCAACAGCAGGGGCAGGAAGGCAGGCATGGGGGCTTTTCACAGGGGGATTGCTGGCAGTCTAGCGGCTGCGGGGCCACGCCTTGAGGCTAGCCTGGGCGGGGTTTGCCCGCATCGCCGCATCCAAACAGGCGGGCACCGCGTATGCGTCAATCAAGTCAACCTAGAATCCATCATGCCCCTGCCTGCCCAAGACTGGTCACAAAGCAGCAAAGAGCTGTCGCACCTGCTGGCCCGCGTCGGCCTTGGCGACCGCGAGGCCTTCGCCAAGCTTTATGAACGCAGCAGCGCCAAGCTGTTCGGCGTGGTGCTGCGCATCCAGCGCGACCAGGCCGCGGCCGAGGACATCCTGCAAGAGGTCTTCGTCAAGGTCTGGCGCGCGGCCGCCGGCTTCGATGCCGCCCAGAGCCAGCCGCTGACCTGGCTGACCAGCGTGGCGCGCAATGCCGCCATCGACAGCCTGCGCCGCCAGCAGACCCAGCCGCAGATCCAGTCCAAGCACCGCGCGGACGATGATGACGACGCGCCCGACGCCGTCGATCTGGCCGAAGACGACGCACCCGGGCCGCTCGAGCTCTTGAGCCGCGCGACTGAAGCGCGCGCACTGAATCACTGCATGCAGGACCTGAACGCGATGCAAAAGCAAAGCCTGGCGCTGGCCTTCTACGACGGCCTCAGCCATGCCGAGGTGGCGGAAAAAATGGCCCAGCCGCTGGGCACGGTGAAGAGCTGGGTGCGGCGCGCGCTGCTGTCGCTGAAGAATTGTCTGGAACATGCGCATGTGCGCGATATCAATGCGGGCTCGCCTGCCGGGCAAGTCCGAGCATGGATTACAGCCGCCCCCCACTTGCCGACCGCCTGGCCGCCGCCTATGCCGCCGGCACCCTGCGCGGCCCCGCCCGCCGCCGCTACGAAGCCTTGCTGCCGGCCCACCCGGCCCTGCGCCATGCGCTGCACAGCTGGCAAGCCAGGCTGATGCCTCTGAGCACCAGCGTGCCGCCGGTCACACCGCCGCCGGTGGTCTGGCAGCGCATCCAGCAGCAGCTGGGTCATCTGAACCCCGCGCCGGCCGTGCAGCGCTGGTGGCAGGGCTTGAGCTTCTGGCGTGCGCTGTCGGCCTTCAGCACCGCGGCCGTCGTCGGCCTGGCCGTGCTGCTGGCCGTGCCCGAACCGGTGCAGCCGCCCATCGTCGTGGTGCTGGAGTCCACACAAGACGTGGCCGCAGCCGGCGGCGTGATGAACGCCCGCTTCGTCGCCAGCATCAGCCCCGATGGCCGCGCCGTCGTCACCCGCGCTTTGCAGCCGGTCAGCCTGGATGCCGACCGTGCGCTGGAGCTGTGGGCCGTGCCGCCCCAGGGCGCCCCGCGCTCGTTGGGCCTGATCGCCGCCCAGGGTGCGTCGCTGGTGCAGAAGAGCCGGGTGCCCACCGGCACCGCGGCACTGGCGGTCAGCCTGGAGCCATCGGGTGGCTCGACCACCGGCGCCCCGAGCGGGCCGGTACTCTACGTCGGCAAGATCGGCATCTGAGCGGGGTCGCTCAGTACAGGGTCTTGGCCTGCCGCGCCGGCAGCTCGCGGTCGTACTGCGCGCCGTCGATGGCGGCATCGGTCAGCGCCTCCAGAATCGCGCCGGCGCTGGGCACTTCGGGCTTGGCAGGCCGGGCGTCCCACAGGCGGGAGCGCTGAATCGCCCGGGCACACTGGAAAAAGACGCGCTCGACCTCGATCATGATCACGCACTGCGGCAGCTTGCCGGCCATCGCGCAACGCTCCAGCAACTCCGGCGCGACGCTGATGCAGGCCCGGCCATTGACGCGCAGCGTCTCGCCGACGCCTGGGATCAGGAACAGCAGCGCCACGCGTGGGTCGGCCATGATGTTGCGCAGGCTGTCGATGCGATTGTTGCCACGGCGCTCGGGCAGCAGCAGGGTCTTTTCATCGAGCACCTGCACAAAACCCGGCGGATCGCCGCGCGGCGAGGCGTCCATCCCGTCCGGGCCGGCCGTGGCCAGGGTGACAAAGGGCGAGGCCTGGATCAGCGCCACATAGCTGGGGTGAAGATAGGCCACCTCCTTCTTCATCGAGGCCTCGCCGACGGCGCCGAACAGCGCTTCGAGCTGGGGCAGCGTCTGGATCAGGTGGGGGATGTCGGTCATCGGCGGGCGGGCTAACAGGCTTGTGGTTTGCGCCTCAAGGCGTCGCCGGATCCCAGTGCTCCGCGATCTTGCCGCCCTCGATGCGGAACATGTCGAACCAGGTCGTGCTGTACTTCTTCTGCGGGTCCTTGGGGTCGTTGCCGGTGCGGGCGAATGACAGCACGACCAGATCGCCCTCGGCGGTGATGGCCACCACCGGTGCGCGCACCCTGTCCTGTATCGGCTTGGGCTTGGCGAACTGCGAGAACACACCGACGAATCCGGCGCGGCCGGTGGGCACGGTGGGGTTGTGCTGGATATAGCCCTCGCTCAGGTACTTGTCCACCAGTTCCATGTGACCGCCCTCGAACACCTCGCGCCAGAAGTCATAGACCAGGCGCTTGTTGGCGGCCAGGCGGGCATCGGGGCTGGCCAGCAGGGCGGCGTGGTCAGGGTTGGCTTGCACGGGCACCTGGGCGGTGGCAGGCAGGGCAGCAGCGACGCACAGAGTGGTGAGGACGAGCAGGCGCTTGATTGGCATGGCAGGCGGATCAGAGGGGGTTGAAGGCTCAGGACCTTGCGTCGTCATCGACGCCATCCGAGTATCCCAGCCGGCCGTCCTGCAGCAAACCCTCGCCCATCAGCTTGACGCTGACGCTGACGCAAGCTGTCTTTGCATCAACAACTCATCGGCGTCAACCCCGCGCTGGGCGTGTTCCTCGGCCGAGCAGGGGGTGAAGCCCAGGCGCAGCAGCAGGCGGTGCGAGCGCAGATTCTGCTGCTTGTGCACAGCGAACATGTGGCGCACCTGGTAGTGCCGCGCCAGCTCGTCCACCATCGCCTGCACCGCCTCGCTGGCCAGACCCCGGCCCCACCAGGCGCTGCCCAGCTCGTAGGCGATGGCGGCGCGGCCCTGCGGCCGCAAGGTGGCCTGCACATAGCCGATCAGCGGCCCATCCGTCAGGCGCAGCACCCAGTTGAGCCACAGCTCGGCGCCATTGGGCGAAACCCGTGATTCAAGCTGCCGATAGCGCGCGTGCAGAGCGTCCAGCGAGACCGGCGGCGCGTTTTCGTATTCGTACAGGGTCGGATCGCTGAGCACCTTGAACATGGCCTCGGCATGCTCGGCCCGCAGCGGCTCCAGGCTCAGGCGCGCTGCCGCGACCGCCTGGATGGAGTCGCGTGGGGCGATGCGCCCAGCGCTCAGCAAGGCGATGAAGTCGAGGCTCATGCCGCCTCAGATCTGCACATGCTGGACCGAGCCGCCATCGACATACCAGTTGGCCCCGGCAACGAAGCTGGCGGCCGGGCTGGAGACGAAGGCCACGACGCGGGCCACCTCTTCCACCGTGGCCAGCCGCCGCATCGGATTGCGCTGCAGCACCTTCTGAAAGGCCTCGGGCTCATCGTTGCGCACGCGGTCCCACAGGCCACCGTCGAACAGGGTGTCGCCGGGCGAGACGGTGTTGACGCGCACCGCCGGCAGCAGCCGTGCCGACAGCGACTTCATATAGTGCGCCATCGCCGCCTTGGCCGCGCCGTAGGCGGCCGAGTTGGGTGCTGCCAGCGAGCCGGCCTTGGAGCCGATGTACGTCAGCGCTCCGTGGGGCGAGCGCTGCAGACAGGGCAGGGCGGCCTCGCTGGCCTCGACGGTGGCGCGGATGTCGGTGGCCAGCGCTGCGGTCCAGTCACCGGACAACGCGCTGAAATTGGCCACGAAGATGTCGAAGGTGCCCAGCCTGGCCAGCCAGGCCTGGAACTGAGGCGCGTCCGTCACGTCCACGGCTTCGGCCTGCGTCCGGCCGGGCAGGCCTTGCAGTGCCGTCAGCGCGGCATCGATGCGGGCTGGGGTGCGCGCGCAGAAGGCGACATCGCAGCCTTCGGCCGCCAGCGCCCTGACCACCGCCGCGCCTATGCCCGCCGAGCCACCGGTGACGACGGCCCGCAGCCCCTTGAGCCCCAGATCCATGCTTGGCTCGTCAGCCCTTGCGGCCGCCGAAGGCCAGCAGCAGGCCGCCGGCCACGATGGCGCCCACACCGGCCCAGACGGGGATGTTGACCGACTCCTTTTCCTTGACGGACAACTCGATCGGCCCCAGCTTCACGGCAGTCGTGTCCTTGGTGTAGCTGAAGCCGCCATAGACCAGGGCCAGGGTGCCACCAATCAGCAGGGCGATAGCTATCAGTCGTATCGGGTTCATGGGCTTGGCTTTCGTTGTGCGGTCCCGCAACCTCGGCATCGGTGACACCGTCGGGGGAACCAGCCGGTCGATTGAAGCACAGCCGTGGTGTTCAGACAAAGGCGATCCGTCGTGCATCGGCGCCAGGTCCGGCTCACCCGGCCTTGGGCAGGTTCTGGCCGATGCGCCACAGCACGCCGCTGGGGTCGAACAGGATGAAGTCGCGCATGGCCCAGGGCTGATCCTCGGGCTCGCCGATGCGCACCTCGAACTGCTGGGCTACTACCCTGGCCATTGCATGCCAGGCCTCGACGTCTTCCACCAGCAGGTGCATCAGGAAGTTGTCGGCATGCTCGCGCACATAGAAATCCTGCAGCAGAAAGCTCGCGTTGCCATGGTGGAAGTAGGCAATGCCGCCGCCCACCGAGGCACGGGTGAAACCCAGCGCCTGGTAGAAGGCCATCGAGCGCTCGAAGTCTTTGGCGGGGACAAAGGCCTTGACCTCGACGACGGAGAGATTGGCGGTTTGCATGGCGTGGCCTGAGAGTTTCAACGACGGTTGCGCGGATGCTGGCCGGCCTTGCGTTCGTTGCCGCGCTTGTAGTTGCCGGTGAGCCGTGCCATCAGCTGCTGGCCGTCGGCGTGCGTGCCGGCCTCGACCTCGTTCAGGAAGTCAATCGCGTCCGCGCCGCGCAAGGTGGATGCCAGGCGGCCCCGGTGCAGCACCTCCACATCGCCGCCCTTGCGGCTGCGGAAGGTGAAACCGAGGTCGTCGGCGTCGGTCGAATCGGGTGAGGGGCTGCCGGTGCTCATGGTGAAATTATGCTTTGGAGCGCGTCGGTCGGGTGCGCTTCGTTGTGACGTCATGTGCCACCACCCAGTCGAGGAATTCGCGGTACCAGAGCCGGGAGTTGCGCGGCTTGAGCACCCAGTGGTTCTCGTCGGGGAACCACAGCAGCCGCGCATCGACACCGCGGGCCTTCAAGGTGTTGTAGTAGGCCAGGCCGTTGCAGTCGGGCACGCGGTAGTCGAGCGCGCCGTGGATGACCAGGGTCGGCGTGCTCATCTGCGCGGCGGCGCTGTGAGGGCTTTGCGCCAGCACCCGGGGCAGGTCTTCCCAGTAGCGGGCGCCGAGATCGCGAGGGCGCTCAACGTAAGAGTCGGCGCTGAAGGTGGCCACGCGGTCGAACACGCCGGCGTGGCAGACATAGCTGCGGTAGCGGCCGGCCGGCACATGGCCGTTCATCCAGGCGACCAGGAAGCCGCCGTAGCTGCCGCCGGTGGCGCTCAGGCGCTGCGGGTCGGCCCAGGGCTGGGCGAGCAACCAGTCGCTGGCCGCCTCGATGTCCTGCAGCTCCAGCTCGCCCTGGCGACCCATGATGCTGTCACGGAAGGCAAAGCCGAAGCCGCTGGAGCCGTGGTAGTTGACCTGCGCCACGACATGGCCGCGCGAGGCCAGCACGTGGGGGGTCCAACGGTAGCCGAAGGTGTCACCTGCCGCAGCGAACGGCCCACCATGGATGACCTGCATCAGCGGGTGTTTCTTCTTCGCCTTGAAGCCGGGCGGGAAGGTGAGCCACATCTGGATGCTGTCGCCCAGCGCGCCGGTGACCGTGACCTCGCGCACCTCGCCCAGATTGCGCTTGGCCAGCAGGGCCTTGTTGAAGCGCTCCAGCCGCAGCGGCGCCGCGCCGGCCCGCTGCGCATGCACCTGCACCGGATGCAGGGCGCTGTCTCCGGCCGTGACGATCACATCGCCGGCGATGTCGAAGCCCTGTACCCAGCCGCCCTCCGCGGCGATGGTGTTGCTGCCGTCGGCCAAGCCATGGTGCCAGAGGTGGCAGCGGCCCTGCGACTGGGCGGTGAAAAACAGCGCGCTGCCGTCGGCGGCCCAGCGCAGCGGGGCATCGATATGGTGGTCCCATCGCGTATCGCCGAGCAGTCGCCAGCCCCTGGCTTCGACCAGGGCGAGCTGGCCCGTGGCCGTATGGCGCTTGCCCACGTTGGCAGCGATGGTGGCCAGCGCCTTGCCGTCGGGCCGGTAGCGCGGCGCACCGAACTCCCAGGCCGGGTCGTCGGCCAAGACCTTGACGCGGCGGCTGGCGATCTCGATCTCGGCCAACACCAGCCGGTTGCCCGGCACCTGGATCGGCGCCGGGTCGTGGACAAAGGCGATGCGCTTGCCGTCCGGGCTGGGGTCATAGACCTCGTTGCCGGCGGCGTCGCGCGGCAGCTGCAACGCCGTGCCTTCGAACAGATCGGTGATGCGGCCGCTGTGCGTATCGAGCAGCAGCAGGTGCAGCACGCGGCCCATCGGCACGTTGTGGTCCCAGTGGCGGTAAAAGGCCTCGCTGGTCGCGTAGCCGCTTTCCTTGCGCTCGCTGAACGTCGTGTATGCCTTGGCCTGCGCGGCCGAGCCCTTCAGCTCCGGCCAGACCCAGGCGGCAAACACGATGCGCCGACCGTCGACCAGCCATTTGAACGATTCGATGCCCGGCGCGAAGGCGCTCTTGCGCTGTGCCTCGCCGCCGTCGGGCGCGATCAGATAGAGCTGCGGTGTCTGGTCCTTGCTGCCCTGCTGCTCCCGCCGCGCCAGGAAGGCGATGTGCTCGCCGGTCGGTGACCAGGCTGGCTGGCCGTCCTTGTCGCCGCAGTGGGTCAGCCTTCGCGGCGTGCGCTTGCGCGTGGGCAGCAACCACAGGCTGCTGGACGAGGTGTTGTCGTCCATAACACTGCACGCCACCGAGCAGACTGCCCGTTCGCCGTCGGGCGCCAGCGCGAGCGCACCTATGCGGTCGAAGGCCCACAAATCGTCGACGCTGAGGGTGTGGGGAAGCGGGGGCACGGCTGTCTTCGTCATGCGGACATTGTTACCCGAGCCGTGCCGTTTCCGCGCAAGCGGTCATGGGCGACCAGCTTCTTCAGGAAGCGGCGCAGATGCGGATCACTGCGCTCATGTGGCACGGCGTCAAAGTCAAACCACCGCACGGCCTTGAATTCGCCTTCGTCGTAGCTGGTGGGCTGGGCGCGTTCGGCGCGGACCACGTACCAGAGCGATACATCGGTGTGCCCCGCCGTCTGGCCCACGGTGGTGGCGCTGGTGATCATCAGCGGCGGGCCGATGTCATGGGCCGCGGTGAAGCCCAGTTCCTCCTGCAACTCGCGCACGACGGTCGCTCGCGGGTGTTCGCCGGGCTCGACATGTCCGCCGGCGGGCAGCCACAGCTCGGCATTGCGGTGGTCCACCAGCAGCATGCCATTCCCGTCGACAACGGCAAAGTACGACACCAGATGTTTGGGCGGAGTCGCTGGCTTGGCCGTCCGGCACAGTGGCGCGCCCGAGTCCACCCACACCAGCGCGTCGGCCCGGTGCGCGGCCTCAAGGCCATCCAGCGGGACGATGGCCTCAATCTCGCTGCGTATCAGTTGACGCATGCAGTCAGGACTTGATGGCGGTGGCCTGTGACCACACGGCCAGCCATTGACTATCACGCAGCTCATACGAGTCGGTGTGCCAGCAATGGACGGTCAGGCCCGAGGGGAAGGCCAGGGTCACTTGGTAGCGGACGATGGCCATGGCCGGCGAGACGCGCACCGTCATCTCACCCGCCTCCCAGCGGGTGTAGACCAGGTCGCCGGTCTCGATGGCAAGCAGGTACGCCGCCTTGGTGAAGGTCTGGCCGGCGGGGGTGACTAGATGGTAGTCATCGGCATGCAGCGTTGCAGCCAGCGCGATGTCTCGTGCCACCAGGGCCTGGGTGCGCTTCAGCTCCAGCGATCGAATACGGATGGCGAGTGCCTTGTCGTTCATGCCGCTGCCCATTCCTCAAAAGTACCGATTCTCGCCGGTACCGCCAAATCAACTGCCGCAGTCGCGGGATACGAGCCCGGGTGCCCAAGCTGGTGCGCGCCCTCAGGTCGCCCGAAGTGAAAAATACTGGTCGAGAGCACGCCGGGCGGGTTCTTGATTCAATCGCTTTGATCGCTAAGCCCTGACTGGCCTGGTTATTCTGGAAAGTTAGCGCATGCCTTCATGCGATATTGCGCTGCCCGTGAGTAAGTGCGCAAAGTGCACAAACATGCAGTGCGGACACAAAAACTTGCATTTCTGTGTCAACCACTGTTTCCCAGGCGACGTTTTGCCACGGTAGGTCCGAAGCGGCAGCAGCCGGGGACCGGTCAAGAAGGCAAAAAGTCATCATGAATCTCGCACCGCACACGCATCAAGTTCCCGCCAAGCGCCAACCGGCGGAGTGGACACTGGAGAAGGGCCGCAAATACGAGCCCTTCGACAGCGGCAAGATCAGCGGCGACCAACGCAGCGTCGCCCGCGCCATCCGCATGGATCGCAAGCGCTAAAAATACGGCTCTCCCAGCCCAAGACGACAGGCCCACCTCGGTGGGCCTGAGTCATTTCTGGGCCTGGCTTTGCAGAATTCCATATATCCAAATCACGGATAAGGTAATACAAAATCTGTTGTTCCTGATCTAAAGGCAGCCACCTAAGCTCCGCTCCCTGACCCCCATGGCCTGATGGCCGGCCCCCGGAGCATGAGCAGCAACACAGCAGCATCATTGAATGATTTCGCCCCTGCGGGCGCCAGCCTGCCCGCCGGTGAGCGCCGCAAGCCACGCCGCGTGCTGCCCGGTTTCGGCCTGACCATGGGCTACACCCTGGTCTACCTGTCGCTGGTGGTGCTGATTCCCTTGAGCGCCGTGTTCCTGAAAACCGCCGGCATGGGTTGGGAGCACTTCTGGGATGTGGTCACCGCGCCACGCGTCGTCGCCTCCTACAAGCTGAGCTTTGGCGCCTCGCTGCTGGCGGCGTCCATCAACGCGGCGTTCGGCCTGATGCTGGCCTGGTCGCTGGCGCGCTATGAATTCCCGGGCAAGAAGCTGGTCGATGCCCTGATCGATCTGCCTTTTGCCCTACCCACGGCCGTGGCCGGCATCGCGTTGACGGCACTTTATGCCCGCAACGGCTGGCTGGGCAGCCTGCTGGAGCCGCAAGGCATCAAGGTGGCGTTCACGCCACTGGGCATTCTGGTCGCGCTGATCTTCATCGGCCTGCCCTTCGTCGTGCGCTCGGTGCAGCCGGTGCTGGAAGACCTGGAAACCGAGCTGGAAGAGGCGGCAGCCTCGCTGGGTGCCCGGCGCTGGCAGACCTTCCGCTACGTGATCCTGCCGACGCTGTTGCCGGCGCTGCTGACCGGTTTTGCGCTGGCCTTTGCCCGCGCCGTCGGCGAATATGGCTCGGTGATCTTCATTGCCGGCAATCTGCCCCTGGTGTCCGAGATCACGCCGCTGATGATCATCACCAAGCTGGAGCAGTACGACTACCAGGGCGCCACGGCCATCGCCTCGGTGATGCTGGTGTTTTCGTTTGTGCTGCTGTTCCTCATCAACGGGCTGCAGGCCTGGAGTTCGCGCCTGAACGGCGCCGGAAGGGCCAAATAATGGCGGGCGCGGCGGCGGCATTGGGCATTCCAAGCCTGAAACGGGGCGCGCAGCGCTACGAGTCCAACCCGGCGACGCGCGAGGCGCCCTGGGTCAAGTGGACGATATTGACGATCTCGCTGAGCTTTTTCGCGCTGTTCCTGCTGATGCCGCTGGTGGCGGTGTTCAGCGAGGCGCTGCGCAAGGGCTTCGGTACTTATATCGCGGCCCTGGTCGAGCCCGACGCGCTCTCGGCCATCCAGCTGACCCTGGCCGCCGCGCTGATCTCGGTGCCGCTGAACCTGGTGTTCGGCGTGTCGGCGGCCTGGGCAATCACCAAGTTCGACTTCCGAGGCAAGCACCTGCTGATCACGCTGATCGACCTGCCGTTCTCGGTCTCGCCGGTGGTGGCCGGCCTGATCTATGTGCTGATGTTCGGCGCCCAGGGCTGGATAGGCCCCTGGCTGCAGGAGCATGACCTGAAGATCATCTTCGCCGTGCCCGGCATCGTGCTGGCGACCGTGTTCGTGACCTTTCCCTTCGTCGCCCGCGAGCTGATCCCGCTGATGGAAGCCCAGGGCCGCGACGAGGAGGAGGCCGCCACCGTGCTCGGCGCCTCGGGCTGGCAGACCTTCTGGCATGTCACCCTGCCGAATGTGAAGTGGGGCCTGCTGTACGGCGTGATCCTGTGCAATGCCCGCGCGATGGGCGAATTTGGCGCCGTGTCGGTGGTGTCGGGCCATATCCGCGGCATGACCAACACGCTGCCGCTGCACGTCGAGATTCTCTACAACGAATACCAGTTCGCGGCTGCGTTCGCGGTGGCTTCGCTGCTGGCCATCCTGGCCCTGGTGACCCTAGTACTCAAACAGTTTGTCGAGTGGCGCGCCCACGCGGCGGTGAAGGAAGAGCGAGCATGAGCATCCAGGTCAAGAACATACACAAGTCCTTCGGCAACTTCGTCGCCCTGGGCGACGTCAGCCTGGACTTCCCCAGCGGCGAGCTGGTCGCCCTGCTGGGGCCGTCGGGCTGCGGCAAGACCACCTTGCTGCGCATCATCGCCGGGCTGGAGACGGCCGACCGCGGCCAGGTGCTGCTCGACGGTGAGGACGCCTCCGACACCCATGTGCGCGAGCGCCAGGTCGGTTTCGTGTTCCAGCACTACGCGCTGTTCCGCCATATGACGGTGTTCGACAACGTGGCCTTCGGCCTGCGCGTCAAGCCCCGCTCGCAACGGCCCAGCGATGCGGTGATCAAGGGTAAGGTGCACGAGCTGCTGCAGCTGGTGCAGCTCGACTGGCTGGCCGACCGCTTCCCGTCGCAGCTGTCCGGTGGCCAGCGCCAGCGCATTGCCCTGGCCCGGGCGCTGGCCGTCGAGCCACGCGTGCTGCTGCTGGACGAACCGTTCGGCGCACTGGACGCGAAGGTGCGCAAGGAGCTGCGCCGCTGGCTGCGCCGCCTGCATGACGAGCTGCACATCACCAGCCTTTTCGTCACGCATGACCAGGAAGAGGCGCTCGAGGTGGCCGACCGCGTCGTGCTGCTGGACCACGGCCAGGTCGAGCAGGTCGGCACGCCCAACGAGGTCTATGAGCACCCGGCCACGCCCTTTGTCTACGGCTTCCTCGGCGCGGTGAACCGCTTCGAGGGCCGGGCCGATGGCGGCCTGCTGCACGTCGGCGAGCACCGCATCGCCCATGGCGCATCAGACCTGGCCCCCGGCGCGCATATGCTGGCCTATGCCCGGCCGCATGAGCTGGACATCAGCCTGGTGGCCACCGAGCATGCGATTGCCGCCCGCGTGGTGCGGGTCTTGAGCTTTGGCGCCAGCGCCCGCGTCGAGCTGCTGGGCCCGAACGATCAGCATCTGGAGGCCGAGCTGAGCCGCGAACGGGCGCTCGCGCTGAATCTGCAGTTCGCCCAGCATGTCTGGCTGCAGCCCTCGCGCCTGAGCCTGTTCGCGGCGCCGGACACGACCCTAAAAAAGGCCGCCTGATGAACTTCCAGCAACTGCGCATCATCCGCGAGTCGGTGCAGCGCAACTTCAACCTGACCGAGGTCGCCAATGCGCTGTACACCTCGCAATCGGGCGTCAGCAAGCACATCAAGGATCTGGAAGACGAGCTGGGCATCGAGCTGTTCGTGCGCCGCGGCAAGCGCCTCTTGGGCCTGACCGAGCCGGGCAAGGAGCTGCTGCAGATCGTCGAACGGATGCTGCTCGACGCCAGGAACATCAAGCGCCTGGCCGAACAGTTCTCCAACAGCGAGCAGGGCCAGCTGACGATTGCCACCACGCACACGCAGGCCCGCTATGCCCTGCCCCAGGTGGTGCGGCGCTTCAAAGAGGCATACCCGCGCGTGCAGCTGGTGCTGCACCAGGCCAGCCCGGCCGAGATCGTCGCGCTCTTGCAGTCGGGTGAGGCCGATATCGGCATCGCCACCGAGGCGCTGGACGAGATCGAGCATCTGGTCACCTTTCCCTACTACGGCTGGCACCATGCTGTGGTCGTGCCCGAGGGGCATCCGCTGGCCACGAACCGCCGCGAATCGCTGACGGTGGACGAGCTGGCCGAGCACCCGCTGATCACCTACCACGAGGGCTATACCGGCCGGGCACGCATCGACGCGACCTTTGCCAAGGCCGGGCTGACGCCCGACATCGTGATGTCGGCCCTGGACGCCGATGTGATCAAGACCTATGTCGGCGTCGGGCTGGGCGTGGGCATCGTCGCGTCCATGGCTTTCGAGGCGCAGCGCGATCAAGGCCTGGTTCTGTTGCCAGCACAACACATCTTTGAACCGAACACCACCCTGATTGCGGTGCGGCGGGGCCACTTTCTACGTGGTTTTGCGTATCGCTTCTTGCAGGAGTGTGTGGCGACCCTGACCGAGGCCCACGTGCGAGATGCGGTAGAGCCAGAGTGATCGCTAACTAAACCGCGGCTCCTCGGTACTTGCCGGGTTGGAAAACCCCAAGTGCACCAGGATGCGCGCCCAACTAGAGTGCGTGCACCGCTGCAGTGCTTGGTTCGACCAGCAGCTACGGGGGTGGGTTCGAGGAGACAAACAAAGCAGATCGAATAACAAAGCAAGGTGGCGCCTCGGGGGTGTCACAATTCCGGGGCGCCATTTTGGCGCCCTTTGTTTTTCTGGGCCCGCTGCGGCCAGCAACCCCCGCGCCTGCCCATGACCGAGCTGATAGTGATTGCCCTGGCCTCCCTGCTGGCTGGTTTTGTCGATGCGGTGGTCGGGGGCGGTGGGCTGGTACTGATACCGGCGTTGTTCGGCGTGTTCCCGGCGGCCGCGCCGGCCACCCTGTTCGGCACCAACAAGGGTGCGGCGATCTGGGGCACGGCGCTGGCGGCCCTGCAATACGCCCGTCGCGTCACCCTGCCCTGGCATGCGCTGCTGCCGGCCTTTGCCGCCGCGCTGCTGGGCAGCTTCGGTGGCGCCTGGACGGTGACCCTGGTGCCGGCGGACCGCTTGCGGCTGGCCCTGCCCTTCATCCTGTTGCTGGTGCTGATCTACACGTTGGCCAAGAAGGACATGGGTCGCGAGCATGCGCCAAGGCTCAGTGGCGCCACCGAGATCTGGGTGGCCAGCGCCATCGGTCTGTTGATCGGCTTCTACGACGGCTTTTTCGGTCCTGGCACCGGTAGTTTCTTCGTGTTTCTGTTTGTGCGTTTCCTGGGCTTTGATTTCCTGCATGCTTCGGCCAGCGCCAAGATACTGAACACGGCGACGAACTTTGCTGCTCTGATGCTGTTCGCCAGCAAAGGCCATGTCTGGTGGCATATTGCGGCGTCAATGGCTGTGGCCAATGTGCTGGGCAGCCTGCTTGGCACGCGCATGGCCCTGAAGCACGGTGCAGGTTTTGTGCGCATGGCCTTCATCGTCGTGGTCAGTGTGCTGATACTGAAGACGGCCTGGGATGGATTTGTGCGTTGACGCTGTGCCAGGGCGTACCCTATGGTTGAGAGAACCGCTAGCTGAGGTGGAAGTTCATGTCCGTTGATCCCGAATTGCGCACGCTGGAAATCGACATTCCGTCCCAGCCCGAGGTCTTGGTCAAGTTGTCACTGTTGATGGCAGAGGAAGAGGTCAATCTGCAGGCCATGTCCAATCTGGTCGAGTCCGATATGGCCCTGGCCTCGTCGGTGCTGAGGGCGGTGAATTCCTCGCTGTACGGTTTGAAGGGCCGGGTGCAGAGCGTGCATCAGGCGCTGACCTACCTGGGCATGCGTGAGGTCGCAGCCATCACTTTCGAAATGGGCATGCGCGCCGCCTTCCCGCCGGCCAAGGAGCTGGAGCCGATCTGGGAGCGGGCCGCCGAGCGCGGCGTGCTGATGGGCGCATGGGCCAGATGCTGGGCGTCGATCCCTGGGCCGCGCACTCGGCCGGCCTGTTCGAGGAATGCGGCAAGGCAGTTCTCTACCGCCACGCCCCCGACCACTATCCGTCGATGCTGCGCGCCGTCGACCAGGACATGGACCTGGTGCAGTTGGAGAAGCGCGCCTTTGGCGTCAGCCACGACGCGCTGGGCGCTGCGCTGTGCGAGAGCTGGGGCCTGTCGGCGCCGGCGGTGGCCAGCGTGCGCCACCATGTGACGGTGCAGGCCAGCGGCCAGATCCCCGAAGCCTTGCAGCGCCCGGCCGTGTGCGTGTTGTCGGCACTGGCCCGGGCCCTTGTCCAGGCCCCCGACATCCTGGAGGAACTGGCTTCGGCGCTGGCGCCCAAGGCCCAGCTCGACGAGACTCTTGTGCTGCGCGCTGTGCGCAAGCTGCTGGAGCAGCGGCAGGACCGCCAATCCCACGACGGTTGAATTGGGGCGGGCGCAGAATACCGTCCCATGAAACCACCCAAGCGGCTGCAAGCCCTGATTGAAGAAGGCCTGATCGACACGGTGGTACGCCAGCTGATGAGCGGCAAGGAAGCCACCGTCTATGTCGTGCGCTGCGGCGACGACACCCGCTGCGCCAAGGTCTATAAGGAAGCCACCGAACGCAGCTTTCGCCAAGCCGTCGATTACACCGAAAACCGCAAGGTCAAGAACAGTCGCCAGGCCCGTGCGATGGCGAAGGGCACCAAGTTCGGCCGCGAGGCCAGCGAGGCCGCCTGGCAAAGCGCTGAGGTCGACGCCCTGTACCGTCTGGCCGCTGCCGGCGTGCGTGTGCCCAAGCCCTACAACTTCTGTGATGGCGTGCTTTTGATGGAGCTGGTGACCGATGAGGCCGGCGATGCCGCGCCCCGACTGAACGACGTGCTGTTCACCGCCGAAGAAGCCCGCGCCCACCATGCGACCTTGTTGGGCGAGGTGGTGCGCATGCTGACGGCCGGCGTTGTGCACGGCGATCTGTCCGAGTTCAACATCCTGCTCAGCCACGACGGGCCGGTCATCATCGATCTACCGCAGGCAGTGGACGCTGCCGGCAACAATCATGCGCAGCGCATGCTGTTGCGCGACGTGAACAATCTGCGCGACTTCTTCGGAGGATTCGCCCCGGATCTGTTGAGCAGCCAGTTCGGTGCCGAGATCTGGGACCTTTATCAGCGTGGTGCGCTGCTGGTGGATACGCCGCTGACCGGCCGCTTCGAGCGCAAGGCCGGCCCGGTGGACCTGGGTGGCGTGTTGCGTGAAATCGACGATGCGCGGGCCGAAGATGCGGCCCGGCGGTTGCGCATGCAGCAGACCGCCGGCTAGGGCCTTGTTACCGGGCCCCAGTCGGTCACCGCAGGTTCACTGGCTGCCCATGCGGAAGTAGGAGTCGCGGGCGTTCGGGCCGCGTTGCGACAAGGTGTGCACGACATAGTCGAAGCTGCGTGCCGGGTTGTTCGGGCGCTGCTCGATGCCGGCGGACGATTCCAGTGCCGCGGCCTCTTCCCGCACCGGGGACGAGATCGCTTCCAGCGAGATCTTCAGCCGTTGCAGCAGGCCCCAGCAGCCCGGCCCGCTGTACTCGACGTCGAAGCGGCGGTGGATCAGCATGCACACGCGCTGGATCGTCCAGCTGTCATGCGGCAGGCCGGCGGCGCGGGGGCCGCGCTGCAGCCAGTTGCGCAACTCGATCACCTGGGCTGCACTGAGTCGTGTCGGCCGGCCAAAGCCCTTGGCCTTCAGCGCCTGTTCCTGGCCCTCGGACAGTTGCGAAGCCCATTGATGCACGGCCTGGCGCGAAACTTGCAGCTGACGAGCGACACTGGACTGACTCATGCCTTGCTTCAGCAACTTGACACCTTCAAGCCGCCGGCTCTCTAAGCCAGCGGCGTCACGCTTGTTCGATGGTATGTTCATATTTGCAGAATTCACTGTATTGGCCCGATCCATACCGCAGTTCCAGCTTTGCGCACGGCAAGGCTGTCCCAGCGGAACGACAAAATTGGATGCGGGCTTCTGGAGTTCAATCACCGGATCAGACCTGACCCCAGCGCGGGGATCCTGAACCAGGCTGCCAGCCCATCTGTTCTGTTTGACACCTTAAGCAGGGTGTCGTCAAAAATCATCCTGAGTGCGACGAATCAACGAATCTCGGGTATGAGTTGCGTTTGTCGGCGTGCGACGCGCCATCTGTCGCGGCCGAGCTTGTCGTTGATGTGGTCAAGCGCTTCGGATCCGCGCGATTCTCGCTGAATTTGCCCGTCCGTTGCGCTGCATCTGCATGTCCGCGGGGGGTCTTTTCTTAAGATATTCATGATTTGAAAAAACGCAGCCCGGAGTCTTGCGGCTATTGCCGCTATTGCCGGTTGCGGTGGCTTGTCGGCCTCGGGTTATGCTGAGCGTGACCAGGTCCCGCGAGCCTGGTTCGCGTGCACCGGACAGGAGCGGTATGAACTCTCTCAGGCAGATCGAAGCGTCGGACGACGGCGCGCGCCTGGCTGGCTTGGCGTTTGAGCTGTCGCTGGACATGTTGTGCGTGCTCACGCCCGAAGGCCTCTTCGAACGCGTCAACCCGGCCTGGGCGCAGACGCTTGGCTGGACCGAGGCGCAGTTGCTGGGTCGACACTGGCTGGACCTGGCCCACGCTGAGCAACGGGCGCTGCTGGAGCAGGCGGGCGCCGCCGCACCACCTCAGGAAAAAGGTTTCGAACTGCAGGGCCAGTTTGCCTGCGCGGACGGTTCGCACCGCGACCTGGCCTGGCGCTGGCAGCGCACGGAAGACGGTCGCAGCATCTGCGTGGTGCGCGACATCACCGCTCAGAAGCGCGCCGAGCAAAGCCTGCGCGAGAGCGAGGACCGCTGGAAGCTCGCGCTGGAGAGCGCCGGCGATGGCGTCTGGGATTGGTATCCGCAGACGGGGGTGGAGATCTTCTCGCGTCGCTTCGTCGAGATGTATGGCTACAGCGAAGAGGAACTGACGAGCCGGCCCGAGGAGTTCGACAAGCGTACCCACCCGGACGACATCGAGCAGCTGTTGCGCGACCGCCAGGCCCACATCGAGGGCCGCACTCCGACTTATATCAACGAGCACCGCGTGCAGTGCAAGGACGGCACCTGGAAGTGGATACTGACCCGCGGCATGGTCATCAGCCGCGACGAGCAGGGCCGGCCGCTGCGCATGATTGGCACGCACACCGACATCACCAGCCGCAAGCAGGACGAGGCGCTGATCTGGCAGCAAGCGCATTTCGACGGCCTGACCGGCCTGCCCAACCGGCGCATGCTGCGCGAGCGTCTGGCGCAGGCGATGGCCCGCTGCGTCGCCCGCGGGCGGCAACTGGCCCTGCTGTTCATTGACCTGGACCATTTCAAGGAGGTCAATGACACACTGGGCCATGACAAGGGCGATCTGCTGCTGGTGCAGGCCGCGCAGCGCATCTCCGACTGCCTGCGCGAGGGCGACACTGTGGCGCGCATGGGCGGCGACGAGTTCACCGTCGTCATGCCGGGTCTGAGCGACCCGGCCGAGGTGGAGGATGTCGCGCAGGCCATATTGGACGCGCTGTCGGCCGGTTTCCAGCTTGGCAACGAGCTGTCCTTCGTGTCGGCCAGCATCGGCATCACCCTGTATCCGCAGGACGCCGAACTGATCGAGGACCTGTTCAAGCATGCGGACCAGGCCTTGTACGTGGCCAAGGATGCCGGACGCAAGCGCTTCAGCTATTTCACGCCCGAGCTGCAGGCGGCAGCACAGAACCGCTTGCGCCTGGCCAACGACCTGCGCGCGGCGCTGGGCGCCGGCCAATTCGAGGTGCACTACCAGCCCATCATCGAGCTCGGCAGCGGTGCCGTGCACAAGGCCGAGGCGCTGCTGCGCTGGCAACACCCGACCCGCGGGCCGGTGGCTCCCAACCTGTTCATCCCCATTGCGGAGGCCAGTGGCTTGATCATCGCCATTGGCGACTGGGTGTTCCGGCAGGCCGCGGCGCAGGTGGGTCGCTGGCGCGCAGCGCTGCACCCGGACTTCCAGATCAGCATCAATAAATCACCGGTGCAGTTTCGCGTCGATGCGCAGCAGGGACCGGTCTGGGCGGCCTTGCTGCAGAGCCTGGGCCTGCCCGTCCACAGCCTGGTGGTGGAGATCACCGAGGGCCTGCTGCTGGACGGCAGTGCCGACGTTGCCGCGCGACTGATGGACCTGCATGCGGCCGGCATCGGCGTTTCGCTAGACGACTTCGGCACCGGCTACTCCTCGCTGTCCTACCTGCAGAAGTTCGATATCGACTATCTCAAGATAGACCAATCGTTTGTGCGAGGACTGAACCCCCTGTCGAAGGACATGGCCCTGTGCCGGGCCATCATCGTGATGGCCCATGAACTTGGGATGAAGGTGATTGCCGAAGGTGTGGAAACCCCGTTGCAGCGCGATCTGCTGGCCGAGGCGGGTTGCGACTACGCCCAGGGTTATCTGTTCGCCAAGGCCATGCCGCCGGATGTCTTCGAGGCCTGGCTGGTAGCGAAGGCGTCCTGATCCTGAACCTTTGGTCGGTCGGAGTCAGAGCGCCTCGCGGTCTGTCACACGAAGTCTTAGGATTCCCATGCGTCCCCTGCCCTTCATCATCATCCTGACGGTACTCAACCATGTCGCCTTCAACGGCAGCCGCATCGCGGTGTCGCTGTTTGCCATCCACCAGGGCTCATCGCCGCTGACGGTGGGCATCCTGATTGCGCTGTATGCGCTGCTGCCGGCGCTGATGTCGGTCACGGCCGGGCGCTGGATCGACCGCATCGGCGTCAACCGGCCGATGCTGCTGGGCTCGATCGGCGTCAGCGCCGGCACCCTGGCGCCGTTCCTGCTGCCGCACCCGGTCGCGCTGTATTTCACCGCGGTGGTGGTCGGCATGTCCTTCATGCTGATCAATGTGGCGGCGTATCACGCGGTGGGCGGTATGAGCGTGCCCGAGGACCGTACCGTCAACTTCAGCTACCTGGCGCTGGGCTTCTCGACCTCGGCCTTCGTCGCACCGATGCTGGCCGGTGTGTGCATAGACACGCTGGGCTACCGCAGCACTTTTCTCGTGCTGGCCCTGTTCACCGTGCTACCCATCGCGGCGCTGGCCGGCAAGCTTCTGCCGGCCGGCCATCCCCGCGATGAGCATGACTCGGCGCCCCGGGGGCCGGTGTTCGACATGCTGAAGAACCCCGAGCTGCGCCGCCTGTTCATTGCCATGGCCATATTGACGGTGGCCTGGGATGTGTACAACTTTGCCATTCCGGTCTATGGCATCAGCATCGGTCTGTCAGCCTCTCAGATCGGCATCGTCATGGGCGCCTTCGCGGCCGCCACCTTCACCGTGCGGCTGGCCATGCCCTTCATCGTGCAGCGCATGCAGCCCTGGCCGATGCTGGCGGCCTCGCTCATGATGGCGGGCCTGGCCTATGTGGTGCTGCCGTTCACCCACAGCGTCGGTGTGCTGATGGCCATCGCCTTCCTGCTGGGCCTGGGCCTGGGCGCGCCGCAGCCGATGGTGCTGAGCCTGCTGCACCAGGCCGCGCCACAGGGCCGGGCCGGCGAGGCGTTAGGGCTGCGCACGACCTTGATCAACACCAGCCAGACGGTGATGCCGCTGATCTTCGGCGCTGTCGGCGCCACCTTGGGGCTCACGCCGCTGTTCTGGGGCATGGCCGCGGCGCTGCTGGGTGGCAGCGTGTTCGCGCGGCGCAAGCGGGAGCAGCCTGGCGGGGAGTGAGGCTCAGGGGCGTCTCAGGCGCCTGGCCCGCAATCCAGGCAGCGTTCGACCGGCGGCGGCCCCATGTGCAGTGCGCGCTGCAGCTCACGCAGTGCCGTACGCAAGCCCTCCTCGATCACCGGATGGTAGTAGGGGCTGTCCAACATCTGCTGCACGGTGTCGCCGCGCTGGGCCGACCAGGCCAGCAGATGGCCCAGATGCTCCGCCGCCGGGCCAATCATCTCGGCGCCCAGGAAGCGGCCACTGCCGCACTCGGCATAGACGCGCAGCGCGCCCTGGTTCTTCAACATCACGCGGCTGCGGCCCTGGTCCTCGAATGAGACCTGGCCGGTCTGGAAGGCCAGGCCCTGGTGCATCAGCTGGGTGTAGCTGGCACCGGCCAGCATGATTTGCGGGTCGCTGAACACCACGGCCAGCGGCGCGCGGCGTGGGCGCACGCGCACATCGGGGTAGCGGCCAGCGTTGTCACCGGCGATGCGGCCCTCGTCGGCGGCCTCGTGCAGCAGCATGTGCTCGTCGCTGGCATCGCCGGCCAGGAACACCGCGCTGTTGCCGATCTGACCGTTGTTGCGGTCCGCGATCGGCACACCGTTGGCACCCAGTGGCAGGCCGGCGTGTTCCAGCCCCAGCTGTTGCACATTGGGCCTGCGGCCGGTGGCGGCGAGCAGGTAGTCAAAGCGTTCGGTGCCGGCCGCGGTCGTCACCAGCACCTGGTCGCCTTCGCGCGCCAATGTCAATTCGACGCCCAGGGTCACGGGCAGCTCGGCGGCGAAGAGCTGGGCACTCAAGGCCTGCAACTGCGGATCGGTCAGCGGCCCGACGCGGCCCGAGCGCCCGTACAGCCGCACGCGCACGCCCAGCCGGTGCAGCGCCTGGGCCAGCTCCAGTCCGATCACGCCGGTGCCGACCACGGCCACCGCGGCCGGGAGGGTCTGCCAGTCGAATACATCGTCATTGATGATCAGCCGCTCGCCCAGGGTCCGGCGCCAGGCCGGGTTGACATCGGGGGTGGAGCCGGTGGCGATGACGACGCGGCCGGCCTCCACGCGGGTGTGCTCGTCCACCTGCAGCACGCCAGGCGCGACGAAGCGCGCATGACCTTGCAGCCGGTGCTCGGCCGGCCATTTGTTGACCGCCTCGGTGACGAAGCCGACAAAACGGTCGCGCTCATCACGCACCCGCTGCATCACCTGCGCGCCGTCGATGCGGGGCGGTGCCAGGTGGACACCGAAGCGGTGCGCCTCGCCGGCGCTGTGTGCCGCCTCGGCCGCGGCGATCAAGAGCTTGCTGGGCATGCAGCCGACCCGTGCGCAGGTCGTGCCATAGGGCCCGCCCTCGATCGCCAGCACGCTGGAGGTGTGCGCCAGCGCCGAACGGTAGGCCGTCATGCCGGCGGTGCCGGTGCCTAGGATGACGACGTCACGCTGCAAGCTGTTCATGGCGGGCACCGCAGAGCTGAGATGCCGCCGATGATAGGCCGCCCATGCGGAGCCGTCATGCACGGCCTTGACCGCACAATGCTGTCCCATGACCCGCCGCCAAGTTCCAGACCCTCCCTCTGCTGCCCGGCGCCGCGAGCAGGTGGTGGCCGCCTGGGTGGACGCGCTGCGCCGCCAGGCCGATGCGGCCACCCTGAAAAGCCTGCCGACGCTGGCCGATGAGGACGCCGCCCGCGTGATGGCCCTGCTGCGCGGCGAGGCCGCGGCGCCCCCGCCCGCGCCACCCGAGCCGGAGGATGCCGAGCCCGGCACCGTGGCGGGCCGGATCCGCCCCAGCCTGACCTTGCAGACCCTGAACCGAGGCGACGGCCTGCTGGGCCTCAAGCCCGGCGGCAAGCTGGGCCCGCGCGGCGATCAGGTGACCGTCGCGCACATTGTGTGGACCTACCGCACCGAGGCCGGCGCGCGCTGGCAGACCGAGGCACCTAACTCGGTACTGAACCGCCGGCCCGCGCCGGTGCAGGAACTCTACGACACCGGGGGCCAGGTCGTGCTGATGCGGCGCGATCTGGTGGCCGAAGCCGATGCGATCGACCTGGTCTGGGAGCTGGGCTTTGTGCCGGTGCCCGAGGCGAATCTGCAATGGCGCAAGCGCGAGGCCGGCGAGCAGCTGGGCCCCGTCTGGACCCTCGCCCAGGAGGAGTTCTTCGGCGATTTCTGGGCCGAGCAGGTGCCGCGGCTGCAGGCCCTGGGCTGGGCCATGGTCGTCAAGCCCGGTTTTGCGCACGAGAGTGTGCCGGTGCAGCGCTGGAAGTTGATCGTCAGCCCGGACAGTGGCGAGCTGCTGGGCAAGGAATTGGACGAGCCCTTGGCGGCCCGCCAGCGCCCCATCGACAAGCTGACGCTGCCCGAGCGCGAGGGCTCCTGGCTGCTGAGCCTCGGCGTCGAGATCGATGGCCAGACCCTGGACCTGGCGCCCATGCTGGCCGATCTGCTGAAGCGCGACACACGTTGGCTTGACGCTGCGCAGATCGCCGCCATCGACGACCGCGCGGTGATCTCGCTGCGCGCGCCCGGTGGCCGCCGCATCGAGGTGCCGGCCGCGCCGTTGAAGGCCATCATCGGCGCGATGGTCGATTTGCTGACCGATCCGCTGCGGGCGCAGAACCAGGAGGGCCCGCTGCGCCTGGGCGCGTGGGAGGCGCGACGGCTTGAGGCGCTGCGCTGGGGCCTGGTGCAGGCGCACCGCGTCGGCGATCAGAGCAGCTGGCAGCTGGAGGGCGAGGCCGGCCTGGCCAGCCTGGCTCGGCGGCTGCAGGCACTGGGCGCGCCGCAGCCGGTGGCCGCGCCCGAGGGGCTGAATGTGCAGCTGAGGCCCTACCAGCTCGAAGGCCTGGCCTGGCTGCAGTATCTGCGCGCCCAGCAGCTGGGTGGCATCCTGGCCGACGACATGGGCCTGGGCAAGACGGCCCAGGCGCTGGCCCACGTGCTGGTCGAGAAGCAGGCCGGGCGCCTGGACCTGCCGACCCTGGTGGTGCTGCCGCCCTCGCTGATCTTCAACTGGCAGGCGGAGGCGCGGCGCATGGCGCCGTCTCTGAGCCTGCTCACCTTGCAAGGCCCCGAACGCAACGCGCTGTTCGACAGCATGGCCGAGCACGACCTGGTGCTGACCACTTACCCGCTGCTGTGGCGCGACATCGACGCCCTGGCCGCACAGCGCTTCCATCTGCTGATACTCGACGAGGCGCAGATGGTGAAGAACGCCGGCGGCCGCAGCGCCCGCTCGCTGCGCCGCCTGCAGGCCCGCCACTGCCTGTGCCTGACCGGCACGCCGCTGGAGAATCATCTCGGCGAACTGTGGGCCCAGTTCGACTTCCTGATGCCCGGCTTTCTGGGCGACGCGCGGGACTTTGCCCGCCGCTGGCGCAAGCCCATCGAGGAGAACGGCGAAACCCTGCGCGCGCAGCTGCTGGCCCAGCGCGTGCGGCCCTTCATCCTGCGCCGCCGCAAGCAGGACGTGGCCAGCGAGCTGCCGCCGCGCACCGAGGTCATCAAGCGCGTGCAGCTGCAGGGCCAGCAGCGCCAGCTCTACGAGGGCGTGCGCGCGGCGGCCGACGAGCAGGTGCGACGCGTGCTGGCGCGCCAGAGCTTCCAGGGCGCGCAGATCACCATCCTCGATGCCTTGCTGAAGCTGCGCCAGGTCTGCTGCGACCCCCATCTGGTCAAGGGCACGAAGACACCGAAGACGATGGAGCGCGCCAAGCTCGAGCTGCTGGCCGACATGTTGCCGGCCCTGGTGGACGAGGGCCGGCGCGTGCTGGTGTTCTCGCAGTTCACCGAGATGCTGGAGCTGATCGCCGCGCAACTCACCGAGTTGCAGCTGCCCTTCCTGAGCCTGACAGGCAAGACCGCGCCGCGGCAGCGCGGCGCGGTGGTGCGGCAGTTCCAGAGCATGGAGGCGCCGATCTTCCTGGTCAGCCTGAAGGCCGGTGGCGTGGGCCTGAACCTCACCGCCGCCGACACGGTGATCCATATGGACCCCTGGTGGAACCCGGCCGTCGAAGAGCAGGCCACGGCGCGCGCGCACCGCATCGGCCAGGACCAGCCGGTGTTCGTCTACAAGCTGGTGGTCGAGGGCAGCATCGAGGAGCGCATGCTGGAGTTGCAGGCCCGCAAGCTGGCCCTGACCCAGGGTGTGCTGGGCCACGACGCGGCCGGCGCGGTGAAGTTCAGCGAGGCGGATCTTGGTGCGCTGCTGGCGCCGCTGGGTGCGGGACGCGATACCCTGGATGGGCCCGTCCCCGACCCCTCGTCGACTATTGGCAGGTGGGGCCGTACAGGCACCAGAAGTTGAGTGAGATGCATCACCCGAACTACTGGCCCTGGCTATTTAAAATTGGGTTTGACCCTTTTAATGATATTTCCCTGAGCCACTGGTGAGTCTGGTGTATGGGCGTGCCGCCAGCCAGATCAAATTGGTATCAGGTGAGTATCAGCGTTCTGAGTAATATCACTGGATGCCCGGGTTGTCCGGTGTCTTGATGATCTGCCTCACAGGCAACCCAAAATACCTGGCCAGTTCACGCGCCACCCGATAGACCACGGCCCGGCCGGTTTCTGCGCGTTTGATGGTGGCAATCGACACCCTGAATTTGCCGTCGCTGCAGGCATGGGCCATTTCTTCCTGGCTTTGCAGGCGCTCGGTGCGCAGATCTTTCAGCACCTCGGTGACCAGGAACACCCGGCCCTTGGATGTGCCGACCTTTGGCGCCGGTACGTTGCTGCTGTGGTGGGTGAGCGAGTCGATTTGCTGCGGATGTTGTTCAAAGCTGGTCATGGGCGGCCCCAACAGTATGTTTGCGTGGACCGGCATCGAGGGCCGGCATCTACCCGGTTTCGAAACGCCGGGTGCCAGCGAACTCTATGAAACCGCGGTAGGAAACACCTTCCGGAAAGCTTCCGGACCCCAGAAACGACAAAACCCAAGGGGTTACCCTTGGGTTTGCGGGCCCTGCATCAGCGCGGCAGACCAGTACGCACGCTTTGAGAACCGAAATGAAGTGTGCGCCTGGAGCGCCTGTTCGCCGGCGTCACCTCGACATCAGTTCGGGATCAGAAGGCCGACTCAGGTTTCATTGGTGATTTGCGGATCCGAGGTCGGGTAGAGCGCGCTCACCTGCAATGGGTCGGAGAACAGCAGGACCACGCCTTTGGTGACCATGTCATCGGTGGGCATGCTGATCGACACGGTGCCTTGCGACGCGGGGTAGAAATTGTTGGACGTCAGCACCGGCACGCCGCCAATGGTTTTGAAGACCGCGCCAACCAGCGTCAGCGTCGAGTCGGTGGCCTGAATAATAGTGCAGGCGCCCGCGCTCAAGGAAACGGTCAGCGGCAGCGTGGCCGGCTGCGAGCATTTCTTGTCAATATAGTAATTGGCGACGGCGATCTGACCGGTCGTGGTATCCACTTGGGCCTGAACGTAGTAAGTATTGGGCATGACGGTATTCCTCTCTGAGGTGGATGGGCTTTGATCGTGAATCAAACACCGGGGGGTGTGTGCTGTGACAACCATTCCTGCTCACGCAGCACTTGCCCGCTTTGACCCAAACAGGAATGTGCCTGGATCCAAACGTCGGTAATATCTAAATGAACCCGTAATAGCGGTCCCAATTCCCTGAAATCGCTCAGTATCGCGGCGCACAGCGCTTGCGCGGCAGGGGTTTTTGGCTGCGCAGCGGCCAGCGCCAGCCGCAAACGTCCGTGTTCGACACGCAAGCGCAGGTCCTCGGGACGGCGGGTCACGGCTTCGCTGACGATCGGGAGGAGTTCGTCCAGCAGGCGCAGCGCGTCGGTTCGCTGGTCTTGTGATTGCAATGAGCGAGCCAAGGCCAGCTGAAGCTGCACGCGCAGAGGCAGGCGCTCGGGCGCGGTACCAGACAGCGCACCCTTGTCCAGCCCCGCCAGTTCGTCGGCCAGCTCGCGCAGGCGAGGAGCCAGCGCAGCCGTGTTGCCGGTCTGCGCACTGGCCGAGGCCAACTCCAATCGTGCCTGCATCAGCCGCCAGCGGCGGTTCCTGGGTTCCTGCTGCAACAACTCGCGGGTCAGCGCGATGCCGGTCGACCATTCCCTTTGGGCGTCGGCAGGCCGGTGCAGGCGTTGCCAAGCATTGCCCAGCCACCAGTGTGCCAGCGCTTCGCGATACACCCATTCGAGGTCCTTGGGGGCCGAGGCACGGGCGTTGGCCACGCCCTGCAAGCCATCGGCGAACAGTTGCTGCGCTTGGCTGAACTCGCCCTGCCATAGCAGGGCCGTGCCCAGCCAAGTCATGCTGTCAGCCCATTCGGCCCGCAGCGTCAAGTCCTGCGGTCGCTGCTGGAGCACCTGCTGCTTGAGCGCTATCGATTGGCGGAACTGCTGCGTTGCACCGGGCAGATCACCGGTGTGCAGCATCAGCGTGCCAAGGGTGTTCTGCGCATACGACAGCTCGACCTTGGCCTCGGGCTGAGCCGGTACGGCCTCCAGCCACGCCGCGCTATGCCGGCGGTAGTCCTCGAAAGCGGCTCGGGCCTGATCGAACTGGCGTTTCGAGTAGTGGACGTGGCCCATCCAGAAGGCCGCGGTGCCCTGGGCCTTGCGCCAATCGACTGCCAGCGGTCCCTCGGGCGCCTGTGTGGACAGCAGCTGCCGTGCGGCCTGAAGCGGCGGCAAGGCGGCGTCGAGTTCACGCCGGGAGACACGCACCTCGGCGATCACGGTCAAGGCTTTGGCGCGTTGCAGGCTGCCGCGGCCGTCCGTGATAGGTGCGGTGCGCAGATGGTCCAGCGCCTTGGCGCCGACGCTGTCCAGCAGCTCCAGCCTGCCAATCGGGCGCAGCTTGTCGGCGAAGTCGCCGAGCATATAACCGACCAGATCGTCCGCCTCGGTGCTGCGCTGCTGGGCGATCTGCTCGGCGCGGTTGGCGCGCCAGGCCAGCGTACCGGCCAGGACGGCCAGCGCGGCAATGCCGATCACGGCACCCAAGCGCAGCCGTTCGCCCAGGCGGGCACGGCGCTGCGAGATCTGCACAAAATCCTGCTCGGGCGGGCTGAACGAGAACTCGACCCGTTGCAGCAGCTCGCGCGTTTCGACCAGCTGCTTGCCCTTGGGCAGCAGGTACTCGACGCTGCGGCCCTCGTCCAGCCAGCGCTGCACCTGCGTGCGCAGACGGCTGCGCAGCTGCAGGGCCTGCAGGTGAGCGGCAATCCAGTCGGTGACGCGGGGCCAGCGGCGCAGGATGGCCTCGTGGGCCACGCGAAAGCCGGCCTGCCCGTCGATCAGGTCGCTGACCAGCAGCCGGGCGTCGACCAGCGCCTGCACCAGCTCGCGCTCGGCCGGGCCGCGCAGCTCGGCCCACAGCGCGCGCCGGCTGGTGACCCGGGACTCGTCGCCTGAGAGCATCACCAGCAGCGACAGCACGTGGGGCAGGGCCTCCTGCTGGATGGGCAGCAGCGCGGCGATCAGACTCTCGGCACGCAGGCCGATGGCGCCTTCCAGCCCGCCGGCCGAGCCGCCGGGCTGGCCGCCCAGCTGGCGGTAGGCCTCGAAGCTCAGCTCGCCCTGCGGGCCGCGCTGGCGGTACAGCTCTTCCAAGGTGTACTGCAGCAAGGGCAGGGCGTCTGGGCTGTGGGCAGCGTCGTCGCACAGCACATCGTCCAGCCGCGTTTGCGTGGTGGTGTCGAAGCCAAAGCTCAGGCCCGCGGCCCGGGCGGGCAGGCGGATCATTTGCGTGATCTCGGCCCGCGTCGGCGGGGCCAGGTCGAAGTGCGCACCCTGGGCCTTGTTGGCCATCAGCTGCGGATACTCGGCCAGGCGCGGATAGAAGTCATTGCGGCAGGCGGCCACCACCAGCACGCGACCGCCGCGGGCCAGCGCCTGCAGGGTGTCCAGAAAGCCCTGGCGCTGCGCCTCATCGAACTGGGGGGCGACGAACAGGGTCTCAAGGCGATCAATTAGGAGAAGCTGCAGCGGTTGCTGGGCTTCTGTCGTTTCGCGCTTCAGGGCCCAGTCAAGCTCTGACAAGACCATGTCCATGCCATCTTGCAGGTGCGCGGCCAGCGAGCTGGCACTGGCGCCGGGGAACATCGGCCGGCCCTCGCCCAGCTCCCAGTCCAGCAGCGCAGCGGCCAGGGCGGTGGTCAGGCTTTGCGCGCCGACATCGCCCAGATCCAGGCTGGTACTGCTGAGTGCGCGCAGGCCCTCGAAGCCCTCGGGTCGCCGCAGCGCCGGGAACAGGCCGGCCAGCACCAGCGAGGTCTTGCCCGAGCCGCTGGGCCCCAGCACCAGGCACAGGCCCTGCTGCCGAGAAACAACGCCGGGCCGCCCCAAGTGTTTCTCGACCCCCTCGGGGGGCGGACGACGCAATGCGTCGGCCTGGGGGTCCTGTTGACGCAGTTGCCGATGGGCACATTGCAGCAAGGCCTGCGTGGCCTGCTCGCGCCCGTAGAACACCTGGGCATGGGCCTCGTCGAAGGCCAGCAGGCCGCGAAACGGCGAGCCGCCCGCCCAGGCGCCCTCGCGTGCCCGCTCGATGCCGCCGTCCAGCGAGCGCACCGCGGCCACGGCGCGGTAGCCGCGCTTGCGTATGGTCTCGATATAGCGCGGCTCGGTGGCGCTGTCGCCCAGGGCGCGGCGCAGTTGGGCAATCGTCTTGTGCACCGGGTTGTCGCCCAGCGGCGCGTCGCCCCAGCATTGCGTCAGCAGGTCTTCGGCGCTGAGCACCTCGCCGGGCCGCTCGCACAGGGCGACCAGCACATCCATGGCCCGTGGCTCGACCTGGCGCTGCTGATCGCCGCACTCCAGCCGGTTGGCGCCGGGCTGCACCGTCCAGTCACCGAGGACGAAGTCAGCGCCGCGCATCGGGCCCGGGGCCGGACTTGGCCTGCCGTGAGGAAGCAATCGGCATCATCAACATCAAACAGCACCCCAACGCCCTTGTTTTTGTCGGCAAAGTATAGGGTGCAGTATCAGTTGAGGATCTAGCCGGTAGCGCTGGCCGGGCGCCGCAGTTCGCACAGCAGTTCGGCGCAGGGCGCGCCGCGAAACAGGCTCTCCAGGGTCTGAATCTGGCTCATGCCGATCCGTTCCAGCAGGCTCAGGGATGCGATATTGCGCGCATCGGTGATGCCGAGGACACGCCTGACGGGCCTGTGCTCGAACAGCATATCCACCGCTGCGCGCACCGCCTCGGTGGCCAGGCCCCGGTGTTGTGCCTGAGGCGCCAGCGTGAAACCGATCTCGGCGTGGGCATCGTCACCGGCATGGACACAGAGGCCGATATCGCCAATCAGTCGCCCGCTGGCGCGCTCGGCAATGGCGAGCTGAAACCAGATGTCATCCAGGCAGAACGCCGCCTCGCTCATCTCGGCCAGAAACGTCTGCGCCTGCTCGCGCGACATCGGCGCCCAGCCCTGGTAGCGGCCGACCTCGGCGTCGCTGCGATAGCCCTGGAAGGCGTCCAGGTCGCTGGCCGTCAGGCGGCGCAGCGTGGTGCGTGGGGTGTGGCGGGGTAGCACCTCAACCAAACGTCGTATCACTTTGCGCATGGCTGCTGCCGACGAACAGCTGCAGCACCGGCTGGCTGCCGTCATGCTCCCAGACGCGGGCCTCGATGACGAACTGGCGGCCGCCGACGCGCACCACGTCGCCCAGCGCCGGAGCCACCGTGTGGCCCTGCCAGAAGGCCGGCACGGCAATCCCTTCGCGGCGTATCCAGGACTGATCCTCGTGCGAGAACACCAGGGCAATGCGGATGTTTTGCTGGGTCATGGCTGGGTCTCCATCGATGTGCAGACCACAGCCTAACCCAGCCGGAGGGCTGCCGCGCAGCAGAACGGCTCTCAGGCTCTCAGCCGCTCAGCCGCTCAGCCGCTCAGCCGACTTGCACCTCAATGCGTCGCGGCTGCGCATGGGCCTGCTTCGGGATGCGCAGATTCAGCACGCCGTCCTTCAGGTTGGCCTCGATGCGCGCCGGGTCCAGCTCGCGGCTGAGGGTGAAGGCGCGGCGATAGCGGCCGACGCGGACCTCGGCATAGACAGGTTCCAGGCCCTCCGGGGCGAACTGGCCCAGCGATCCTTCGATAGAAAGGGTGTCGCCATCGACCTTCAGCTCCAGCTGCTCGCGGGGCACACCGGGCAGATCGGCCAGCAGGGTGATACCGGCATCGTCTTCGAACACATCGACGCGGGGCACCAGCGCGCGCTCGTCCGGCGTGGCGCTGGTGGCGAGTTCTTGCTTGCTGCTCATGATGATGATCTCCTGGACAAGGATTACTGAACGGCAATGCGGCGCGGCTGGGCCGAGGCCTTGCGGGCGATGCTGACGCGCAGCACGCCGTCGCGGTAGCTGGCCTGGACCTGGTCCACATCGACATCGTCGGGCAGGCAGATGGCGCGGCGGAAGGCGCCGCTGATGCGCTCGCGGCCATAGACGCTGGTCTTCTTCTGCTCATCGGGCCCGCCGGTGAGCCGGCGCTCGCCGGCCAGCGTGAGCACGCCTCGATCGATGCTGACCTCGACCTTGGAGGCATCGATGCCGGGGGCGAAGGCATAAACCTCGACGCTGCCGGGCGTGTTGCCCACATTCACCGCTGGAAAGCTGCCCGGTGCTACCGACCGGATGCTGCTGGGCAGGCCCGTCGGCGCCAAGGCCTCGTTGAGTTCGCGGCGCAGACGCTCGAAGTCGCCGAACACCGCGCCAGGGAAGCTGAGCATTGATTCATACATGACGAAGCTCCTTTCAGTGGGTGCGACACCGGGCGCCCCATGCGCCACCGGCATCTGCTCACCGAAATATTGGCTTCGTCCTGGATTTCAAGAGGCCAAGAAACGACCCACTTTGATCTGGCTCAACGCCGCCCGCCGCGCTGCCACAACGCCTTCTTGCCCTTGAGCTGGCGCTCGATGCCGTCGTTCAGCCGCGAGCGCAGATCGACCACCGCATCGACCAGGCCGAACACGCCGGGGAAGCGCAGGTCCAGCCACAGCCACAGGGTGCAGGAGCGCAGGGCCATTTCCATGCGGTCCAGCCGGCTGTGTTCGTCCACCTCGGCCAGGAACCAGGGCGAGGAGGCCTGGCCGCGCCTGGCATGGTCCTGCGTCCAGCCCAGGAACTCTTCGACCTGGCCAACGGTCCGGGTATCGACAGGTGCCTGGGCGTAGATGAAACGGTCGCGCAGGCTCAAGGCGCCCGCGCTCTGGTCGAGCTTTTCGGCCAGCTCCAGCATCTGCTCCAGCTCGGCCACCTCGAAATGTTGATTGTCCAGGCGCAGCTGGTCCATGAACACGCCCAGCACCTCACGCAGCTGGGTCTTGCCCAGCCGGGTGGCGATGGTGTTGACATGCCACCAGTTGGGCGCCACCGGGGCCTTGAAGTCGCGCGGGGCGCGGGGCTGGCGTTCCAGCAGGTCTTTCAGCGTGCGGGCGGCGGCGGGCTCGGCCTCGCGCAGCACGCCGGTGAAGCCTTCGTCGTGCATGCCGTAGCGGCCGGCGCGGCCCGCGATCTGGTGCACTTCGGAGATGCTCAGCGTGCGGTCGGCCTCGCCATCGAACTTGGTCAGGGTGCTGAACAGCACGCGGCGTATCGGCAGGTTCAGGCCCATGCCGATGGCGTCGGTGGCCACCAGGATGTCGGCCGCGCCCTCGGCAAAGCGCTCGGCCTCGCGGCGGCGCACCTCCGGCGGCAGCGCGCCATAAATCACCGACACCGACTTGCCGTCGGCGGCGATCTGGTCGCGCAGCATCAGCACCTCGCGGCGGCTGAAGGCGACCACGGCGTCGCCCTTCTTCAGCAGTGCGATCGGCACCGCCGCGGGCAGCAGCTGCACATGCTGCTTGCGCTCGAACTGGCGCACCTCGCAGCTCTCGCCGCACAGGCCCAAGAGGTTCTGCAGCGCCGGCACCGCATAAGCCGAGCAGATGATGATCACCTCCTCGGCCGGCACGGCCACGATGGCCTGGGTCCAGGCCCAGCCGCGGTAGGGGTCGAAGATCATCTGCGCCTCGTCGATCACCGCCACCTCGACGCTCTCGGAGGTGCCGACCATTTCGATCGTGCTGGAGACGACGCGGGCCTGTTCGGCCGGCACATTCTCTTCGCCCGTGCGCAGCGAGCAGGGCACGCCGCGGGCCTGCAGGCGGTCACGCCCCTCCAGCGCCAGCAGGCGCAGCGGCGCCAGATAGGCACCGTTCTCGGCCCGGGCCAGGCGTTCGAAAGCGGCGTGCGTCTTGCCGCTATTGGGCGGGCCGACGTAGAGGGTGATCTGGCGCTGCATGCGCCGGGCGCGCTGGAAGGTGTCGGGGTAGCCCTGGAAGGCCAGCTCGGTGTTCAGGCCCTCCAGGGTGTCGAGCTCGGCGACGCGGTGCTGCCAGCGCTCCAGCGCACGGGTGCAGCTGGCCATCAGAGGGGCCAGGTCTTGCGGCGTCGCGCACTCGGTCAGCAAGCCGGGCAGCAGCGATTCGATCTGCCGCTCCTTGCGTGCCAGACCCTGCGTGATCAGGCCGCTGAGGTGGGCGGCCAGGGCCGGTGCCTCGGTGTAGATCGGCATGGTCCCCAGCGCCTGCAGCAGGGCCGTCTGGTCGCCATCGCGATAGAACTGCCAGATCGGCGCGGCGTCCGTTGGCCGCTCGAAGGCAACCGGAATGCGCCAGACCGAACCGCTGGGCAGGGTCAGGTTCAGGCCCTGCTTGGCCAGGCGCTGCCAGCCGCTACCGCGGCGCTGCAGACCCAGGCCTTCGAGCAGGGCCGTGCGTTCAAGCAACAGGGTACGCACGATGCGGCCGCTGCCCTTGACCTTGTGCATGGCCTGCAGGTGCAGCAAGGCCTCGCGCATCAGCTCGGGGGCTATCCAGCGGCTGGGGCGTGCGCCGGGCACGGCCTTCTGCAGCAGGATCAGGCCCTTGCCATCCAGATAGTCTTCAAAACCGGGCGTGTGCTCGGCAATGAAGTCGGCCGGCGTGACGACCTGCGGCAGGTTATAGGCGGCCTGGCGGATCTGCGCCAGCTGCTCCGGACTGATGTCCGGCGGCAGGCGCTTCAGGTGTGCCGCTATCGGCAGCGACGGCGGCTTCGCGGCGGGCGCGTCAGGGTTGCGGGTGTCCGGGCTGGACGCGAGGGGTGCAGCGGATTCTGCGAGCGGGGTGATCTGGGGCATGGATCGCCGAACTGTACCTTGCTGGCAGTCGGGCCGCAGGTCTATCGCGCCAGAGGCGGAGTTGGAACCGCCCCGCATATATTCCTTCTGAGTACCAAGAAGGTTGTTGCCAGCTCCTGCCGGGAATATCAACCCCTAACATCAAATAAATACCTGTTGATGTCATTGGTTCGTAAAAACCGTGTCAGACAAGTAAGCAAAAGTCTATTCACCCCCCTCGAATGGGGGTGTGTATATACTCGGTTCGAAATTTGCAGTAATTCCTTGTCGGAGCCATATGAGCACAGGTATTTCGTCTGACATCACATGGCGCGGCGCGATGGCGCCGCCAGTGCCCATGGTGGTTCATACGGCGCATACGCCCTGCCATCAGCATCGGGCGCATGCGCTGGTCGGGCGGCGTTATGCCGAGCGCGGCTACCGCTTCCCGGCGCAGGTTCCGGCCCAGATTCCGTGCCCGTCCCCGGGGGGCAACCTGGTGACGGTCAACGCCGGCGACCAGCACAGCACGCTGGGCACCTTGACGGTGCGCTTCGATTCTGCCCAGGGCCTGCAGGCTGACGAGGTGTTCAGGCTCGAGATCGAGGCTCTGCGCAAGGCCGGCCGCAAGGTCTGCGAGTTCACCAAGCTTGCGCTGGAGGGCGAATTGCCCTCCCAGCAGATACTGGCTGCGCTGTTCCATATGGCCTATATCCACGCCCATTTGTTACGGGGTTTCGATATTCTCGCCGTGGAGGTAAACCCTAGGCATGCGGCCTATTACCGCCGCATGCTGGGATTCAAGGTCTGCAGCCCTGAGCGCGTCAATTTGCGGGTGCAGGCCCCGGCGGTGCTGCTGTGCGTCGAGTTTGAGCATATTCGCGCGCAGATCGCCCGTTTCGGCGGTCGGCCCGAGCTGGCCGGACAGGTGCGCACCCTGTATCCGATGGCCTTCACGGCCCAGGAGGAGGCGCGGCTGGTCCATCAGCTGCGTGCGGCGGCGGGTCAGAATTGAATCAGAAGTGAGGCGGGTTACAGCGGCGCCGTCGATTGCCAGCGACTCAGCCTTGCTTTGAGCAGGGCTGTGGCCGCCGCCGCGCTGAGTGGGCGCGACAGATGAAAGCCCTGCAGCTGGGTGCAGCCAAGTGCCTCTACGGCCTGGGCCTGGGTTTCGTTCTCCACGCCCTCGGCGATGATCTGCAGCTTCAGTGACAGGCCCAGCAGACATACCGCTTGCACCACGGCCTTGGCGTCGGCGGCGGGCAGCGGGTCTATCATGCTTCGGTCCAGTTTCATGGTCTGGATCGGCAGGCGGCGCAGCATGGTGAGCGAGGACTGACCGGTCCCGAAATCGTCCAGCGCGCTCTCCACGCCCAACTCATGCAGGCGCTTCAGCATCGGCACCACCCGGTCCACATGGCCGATCGCGGCGGTCTCGGTGATTTCCACCTCCAGGCAGTCGGGGGGCAGCTGCCGGCTCTCCAGATGCCCCATCAAGCGCTCGACGAAGAGCACGTCCTCGAACTGCAGCGGCGACACATTCACCGCCACCGGCAGCAACTGGCCGAACTGATCCAGCCAGCTGCGCAGCTGGGCGGAGGCCATGGCCAGAATCAGGTCGCCCAGCGCGTGGATGTGACCGGTGCGTTCGGCGGCGGGAATGAAGTCCACCGGGCTGACGCGGGCGCCGCCGGCCGGCTGCCAACGCACCAAGGCCTCGAAACCGCATAGCTGACGCGAGCCAGTGCGGAACTTGGGCTGGTATTCAAGAAAGAACTCGCGCCGCTCTATCGCCTTGGCGAGGGCCTGTTCGGCCTGCAGCCGGGCCTGGGAGGCGCGATTCATGCCGGCGTCGAAGAACTCGTAGGTCGAGCCGTCCCTCTGCTTGGCCTTGTGCATGGCCGCATCGGCACCGCGCAGCAAGGTGTCGCCGTCACCGCCATCCTGCGGGAACAGGGCCACACCTACCGACATATGCACCTGCAGCTCGGCGCCGGCCAGCGCAAACGGTCGATCCAACAGGGCCAAGAGCTGTTCAACAACGACCTGCACCGCCGCGGCCTGTGATGCCCCCTCCAGCAGGATCACAAACTGGTCCTCGCCCAGGCGTGCCACCGAGGCCTGCGGCGGCAGCTCCAGCCGCAGGCGTTCGCCGACGGAGCGCAGCAGGGCGTCGCCGGTGGCATGGCCCAGCGTCTCGTTGACGAGCTGGAAGCGGTCCAGATCGGCCGAGATCACGGCAAACGCAACGCCTTCGGCGGTCAGCTGCTGCAGGCGCTCGACGGCGAAATTGCGGTTCGGCAGGTTCGTCAGCTCATCATGGATGGCCTGGCGTTGCAGGGCCTTCAAGGCCGCCTGCCGGGCGGTGTCGTCCATGATCGTCACCAGCTCGGCGGGCTTGCCGTCCCACTCCATATAGCTGGACAGGCCGCGCAAATAGAGTTTGTGGCCCAGCCGGTTCAGCCGCGGGCCCTCCCAGGTGACACGGGCTTGGCGGTCGGCCAGGATCGCGCGATGGCGTGCCGCCGAGGCCTGCTGCTGCTCCAGTGGTATGAGTGTGTCGCTGCCGGTCTCTCCTGTCACGCGCTCCCGGTCGTGATAGCCGAAGATGGCCAGGGCCGCCGGGTTGGCGTAGAGCACTTTGCCGTCCTGCAGCACCGCCATGCCCTGCAGCGAGTGCTGAGCGATCTTCTGGAAGCGCCTGGACTGCCGCCGCACCTCGTCGTTGGCCCGTGCCATGGCGAGCAGGATCAAACTCAGGCTGAGCAGGGTCTGGGCGAAGATGCCCAGCGTGCTGGTGATTGGCGAGCGTCCCATCTCGTGAAGCAGGGGCGAACTGCCGTGCACGCCCGCCAGCAGCACAAAACCCAAGGCCACCCAAAGCTCCAATGGGCTGCCGCCGCGCGCCATCAAGAAGGCGGAGACAAGGGCGCCGCAGACCAGAAACACGGCGCCCAGGGCGACCGCCTGCGTCTGGCTCTGCGCAGCCGTCAAGGCCAGCGCCAGCACCATCGTCAGCAGCAGCGGCAGCCAGACTTTCAGGGGCAGCCGGCGTTCGCGGTAGTCCAGCGCGCCGGCCACCTGCAGCAGCAGCGAGCCCATCAATGCGCAGGCCGAACCCAGCGCCTCGGCCTGTTGCCGGGCCGGGCTGTGCCGCTCGTCGATCAGGATCGGGCCCAGCAGCAGTCCCAGCGACAGCAGCACCCAGCTCCACCCCCACAGCAGCACATAGCGGTGGCGCCGATCCTGGTTCCACAGCATGAGCAGCGCCAAGCCCATCATCAGGTTCAAGCCGACGCTGATCACCGGAAGCCAATGCATTGCTGAGCTGATGATGGCAAAACTGCATGGTAGTGGTTGGGCGACCGTTGCGGCGAGCAATTTTGATACGCAGCAAGGTTGGCCCCTGGTAGAGGACGGCGTCCAGAAGATGTTGCGGAAAGCCCTCTGGTCGGCGCCGACGCATGCGGCTAGGCTGGCGCGAAATACTTTCAGATGGAGACATGCATGGCTATCGTTGATCCCTCCAAGCTGGCGCTGCAGCGCCTGTATCACTTTGAACGCAGCAGTCCGGGCGCCGTGACCTTGACCCAGCCCATGGGTGGCGGGGTGGTCAAGGAACTCAGCTGGGGTCAGGTGGCCGACCAGGTGCGGCGCATGGCCGCCCATTTGCAGGCCATGGGCCGCGAGCAATCGTGGGAGCCCGGCGCGCGGGTGGCGATCTTGTCGAAGAACTGCGCCTGGTGGCTGATGAGCGATCTGGCGATCTGGATGGCCGGTTATGTTTCGGTGCCGCTGTATCCGACCCTGGCGCCCGAGACCATCGCGCAGATCCTCAAGCACAGCGAGGCCCGGGCCTGCTTCATTGGCAAGCTCGACGGCTGGGAGGGCATGAAGCCGGGTGTGCCCGCGGGCCTGCCGGCCATTGGCTATGCGCTGTCGCCGGCCGATGTGCGCAAGGACTACGAGGACTGGGACGCCATCTGCGCCCGCACCGCACCGCTGCAGGGTGAGCTGCTGCGTGACGGTGCCGACCTTGCGACCCTGATCTACACCTCGGGCACGACCGGCAATCCCAAGGGCGTGATGCACAGCTTCGAGGCCTTCTCCTGGGCGCTGGAAGCCGGCGTCAAGCGCATCCCCTTCGGTGCCCATGACCGCATGCTGTCCTATCTGCCGCTGGCCCATGTGGTGGAGCGGGTGCTGGTCGAACATGGCTGGTTGATGACCGGAGTGGCCCTGTTCTTTGCCGAATCGCTGGACACCTTTGCCGCGGATCTGCAGCGTGCCCGGCCGACGGTGTTCTTCTCGGTGCCGCGGCTGTGGGTCAAGTTCCAGCAGGGCGTGCATGCCAAGATGCCGCCGGCCAAGCTGCAGCGCCTGCTGTCGATTCCGCTGATCGGCGGCATCGTACGGCGCAAGATTCAGAAAGCCCTGGGCCTGGACCAGTGCCGTATCGCCGTCGGCGGTGCGGCGCCCATGCCCGTGGCCCTGCTGGAGTGGTATGCCCGCCTGGGCATCCCTATCAACGAGGGCTATGGCATGACCGAGAATCTGGCCGTCAGCCATATCACGACGCCAGGCGAGAACCAGCGCGGCTCGGTGGGCATGCCTTATGACGGTGTCGAGGCTCGTATCGCCCCTGACAGTGGCGAGTTGCAGATGCGCAGCCCGGCGGTGATGCTCGGCTATTACAAGGAGCCCGAACTGTCCCGCGAGGCAATGACGGCCGATGGCTGGCTGCGCACCGGCGACAAGGGCCGCATCGACGCCCGTGGCTGCTTGCATATCACCGGCCGGGTCAAGGACCTGTTCAAGACCAGCAAGGGCAAATATGTGGCGCCGGCCCCGATCGAGGACCGGCTGATGCAGCACCCCGATGTCGAGGCCTGCGTCGTCACCGGCGCCAATCTTGGCCAGCCACTGGGTATTGCCCTGCTGTCGGCCGACGCCGTGCAGCGCGCTGCGGACCCGGCCGCCCGGGCCGAGATGGAGGCCGGCTTTGCCACCCATCTGGACGCCATCAATGTGGCGCTGGATCCCCATGAGCAGATGGACTGCCTGGTGCTGCTGAAGACGCCCTGGACGGTGGACAACGGCTGCATCACCCCGACCTTCAAGGTCAAGCGCAACCGCATCGAGGACCTGTTCGCGGCCCGCTACGAGACCTGGGTCGCCTCGAAGAAGAAGATCATCTGGGGGGATTGATGGGCCGCAGCCTCAAGCATCTGAGCGCCGCCCTGGCGCTGTGTCACGGCCTGACCCTGGCGCAGGGCCTCAGCGCCGCCGACCTGCAAACCAGCACGGCGCTGGCCCGGGCGGCCGAGCACAGCGGCCTGGCCTACGAGCTGGTGGACTCGCTGGTGACCGAGATCGGTCCGCGCCCGGCCGGCTCGGCCAATGACGCCCGCGCCGTGGCCTGGGCGCTGGCGCGGCTCAAGGCGCTGGGTTTTGCGAACGTGCGTGCCGAGGAGGTGCCGCTGCGAGCCTGGAAGCGCGGCGAGGCCCATGCCCACCTGACCGCGCCGTTCCCGCAGCCCATCGTCATGGCCGCACTGGGCAACAGCGTGGCCACGCCCAAGGAGGGTCTGCATGCCGAGATTGCCTACTATGCCGATCTGGAGGCGCTGAAGGCCGACACCAGCGATCGCGCCAAGGGCCGCATCGTCTTCATCAACCAGAAGACCGAGCGCACGAAAGACGCCCGCGGCTACGCCCGCGCGGTGGCGGCACGCGGTGCCGGCCCGGCCGAGGCCGCCAAGCGCGGCGCGGTGGCCTTGGCGATACGCTCGATAGGCACCGACCGCGACCGCCTCGCCCACACCGGCGCCACCCGCTATGCCGACGGCGTGGTGGCGATTCCCGCGCTGGCCGTGTCGGTGCCCGACGCCGACCTGATCGCCCGCCTGCAGCGCTATGGCAAGCCGGTCAAGATGCACCTGAGCCTGCAAGCCGAAGGCGGCATCGCCGGCACCTCGCACAACGTCATTGCCGAGATACCGGGCAGTGACAAGGCCGACGAGATCGTCATGATTGGCGCCCATCTGGACAGCTGGGATCTGGGGCCCGGCGCGGTCGATGACGGTGCCGGCGTGGGCATCGTCACCGCCGCCGCCAAGCTGATGCTCGACAGCGGCGCCAAGCCACGCCGCACCATTCGTGTGGTGCTGTTCGCCAATGAAGAAAACGGCTTTGACGGCGCGCTCAACTATGCCGACAAATACAAGCATCAGGTGCACCAGTTCGTCGGCGAAAGCGATCTCGGCGCCGGCCTGGTCTATCGTTTCCAGAGCCGGGTGCGGCCCGAGGCCCTGCCGGTAGTGCGAGCCATCGCCGAGCAGTTGGCGCCATTGGGCATTGCCTTGGGCAGCAACGAGGGCGCGCCGGGCCCGGATGCCAGCTTCCTGATGCGCCGCAACGCCTGGCCTGCGCTGGAGCTGAGCCAGGACGGCAGCGACTACTTCGACTGGCACCACACCGCAAACGACACGCTGGACAAGATAGACCCCTTGAAGCTGCGTCAGAACGTCGGCGCCTGGGCGGTGATGAGCTGGCTGGCGGCGCAATCGGACATCAGCTTCGGGCCCATGCCCAAGCCCTGACTCAGGTGCGGCTGGCCATCATTGTTCGACCATGCCGTGGTGGTGGCTGAGGAACACCCGGCCCTTGAACCAGCGTTGCCAGTCGCTGGCCTTCAGCCGGTCCAGCACCGGGCCCTTGACCTCGGACAGATCCAACCGCACACCCTGGCGCGCCAGGCTGGCATGCAGATCGCGCAGCGCCTCCAGGCCGCTGAGGTCGATGCTGTTGACCGGTGACATCAGCAGCACCACGCGCTTGGCCTCGGCATGCTGGGCCAGGTGTTGCTGGACCACATCGGTCAGGCTGCGGGCGTTGGTGAAGAGCAGGCTTTCATCGATGCGAAGGCCCAGCACCTCGTCCAGGCATTCCACCTCGTGGCGTTCGACATTGCGGTAATGCTCGGTGCCGGGCACGCGGCCGATCAGGGCCACATGGGGCTTGGCCGTGCGCTGCAGCAGCAGGGCCACCGAGCCGAGCACGCCCAGGCCCAGCGCCGCGCTGACGCCCCAAAGCAGGGTCAGCACCGCCACCCCGACCATCAGCACGCACTCGGGGCGGGAGTAGCGCCAGGCCTCGACAAAGGGCGTCAGGCTGATCACCGACAGCACGGCCACGACGATGGTGGCGGCCAGCACGGCGGTGGGCAGGGCGGCAAGCGGCGCGCTCAGGAACAGCATCGCGATGGCCATGAAGGCGGCGGTCCAGACGCCGGCCATGCGGGTGCGGCTGCCGGCGTCCATCATCAGCACGCTGCGCGAAAAACTCGCCGCCACCGGCATGCCGCCGGTGAAGGCCGCGGCCAGATTGGCGCCGGCCAGGCCGGCCAGTTCGCGCCTGGGTTCCACCCGCTGGCCGCGCTTGCGTGCCAGCGACTCGCCGACCACCAGGCTGCTCACATAGCCGACCAGGGCGATCAGCAGTGCGCCGGGGAACATCTGCCGCCACAGGGCCCAGTCCGCGATGGGTAGACCCAGGGGAACCTGCAGTGCCGGCAAGGCACCGACCAGGGCGACGCCCTGCTGCGCGGCACCGGTGGCGGCGGCCACGGCGATGGCCAGCATCAGAATCAGCAGTGGCAGCAGCCGTGCCAGCATCGTGGCGCGTGCTGCGGGCATCCAGCGCTGCAGCAGGCTCACGGCGTACCGCCGCGCCAGCCACAGCGCCAGCACCGTGGCCAGGCCGTAGGCGGCGGTCAGCGGCAGCCAGGCGCGGGCGCCCAACTGCCAGGTCTGCTGCAGCTGCTCCCAGAGCTGCGGAATGCTGTTGCCGTGGACCGGGCTGCCCAGCAGCACCGGCAGCTGACTCATCGCGATAGACAGCGCCGCGCCGGTCTCGAAACCGTGCAGCACCGGCACGCTCAGCAGCGAGGCCAGCGCATCGAGTCGCAGCAGGGCGGCGGCGGCCATCAGCAGGCCCACCTCGGCAGCCAGCACCAGGGCGGCGTCCGAGGCACTCACGCCAGCGGGCGCCAACGCCAGCGTCTGGCCAATCATCAAAGCCAGCACCGCCACCGGGCCCACGCCCAGATTCGGGCTGGAGCCGAAGGCGGCGTAGAGCACCAGCGGCAGCAGGCTGGCATACAGGCCCACATGGGCCGGCAAGCCGGCCAGCAGGGCATAGGCCAGGCTTTGCGGAATCAGCAGCACGCTGACCACCAGGGCGGCCAGCAGGTCCTCGCGCAGTGCCAGGTCTTGGTACTGCCGCCAGCGGGTCAGGAGCATGAGGCCGCGGTCGCTGCTCAATCGACCTTCGCCCCCGAGACCTTGACGACCTGCGCCCACTTCTTTGTCTCGGCGGCGATCAGCGCGGCGAACTCGGCGCTGGTGTTGCCGCTGGGGATGGCACCCTGGGACAACAGACGCTCCTTCAGCGCCGGGGCGTTCAGTGCCTTGGCCGTCTCCTGCTGCAGCTTGTTGACGATGTCCATTGGCGTGCCGGCCGGGGCCAGCAGGCCGAACCAGGAGGTCGCCTCATAGCCCTTCAGCGCCGGGCCGCCGACCTCCGCTATGGTGGGCAGTTCGGGAATGGCATCGCTGCGCCTGCTGCTGGTCAGGGCCAGGGCCTTGAGCTTGCCGGCCTTGATCTGCGGCAGGGCCGAGGGCAGGTTGTCGAACATCAGGTCGGTGTTGCCGCCCATCAGGTCCATCAGCGCCGGGCCCGAGCCTCGATACGGGAAGTGCAGCATGAAGGTGCCGGTCATGCTCTTGAACAGCTCGCCGGCCAGGTGGATGGAGGTGCCATTGCCGCTGGAGGCCATGTTCAGCTTGCCCGGGTTGGCCTTGGCATGGCGGATCAGATCGGCGACGCTGTTGATGCCGTATTGCTGCGCCTTGGCCGGGTTCATCACCAGCACATTGGGCACGGCCGCGACCAGGGTGACGGGCACGAAGTCCTTGACCGGGTCGAAGGGCAGCTTGGGATAGAGCGCCTGATTGATCGCATGGGTGCCCACCGTGCCCATCAGCAGGGTATGGCCGTCGGCCGCTGCCTTGGCCACATCGGCCGCGCCCAGATTGCCGCCGGCGCCGGGCTTGTTGTCGACCACGAACGATTGGCCGAACACGCGCTGCAGCTCCGGCGCCAGCGCACGGGCCAGCAGATCGGTGGTGCCGCCGGCGGCGAAGGGCACGACGATGCGCACGAACTTGGCGGGCCAGGCACTCTGCGCCCACAGCGTGGAGGGCGCGGCCGCGAGGGCGACTGCGCTGGTGATGAGGGCGTGGCGGCGGTTAAGTGGATGCTGCATATGATGTCTCCGATCGTTTTCTCTAGTTTGGGGCAAAGCCGGGGTCGCTGGCTGAGGGCTTGCCCCGATGATGCAGCAGCAGGATATGACAGCAGTCAACGTCACCATCGTCGTCACCGTCACCTGGGCGGGGCGCCAGGATCAGATCGAGTACCAATGGCTGCGTGCCCAGCGTGGCGATCGTCCGCTGCTCGTGTTCTTGCACGAGGGCCTGGGTTCACTGGCCGCCTGGCGCGACTTTCCGGCACGGCTGTGCGAGGCCGCAGATATGCGCGGCCTGGTGTTCTCACGCCAGGGCTACGGCCGCTCGACGCCGCGCGCCGCCGGCGAGGCCTGGGGTATGGACTATCTGCACCGCCAGGCCCATGACTTCCTGCCGGCCTTTTTCGAGACGCTGGGCGTCGAGGACAAGCCCTGGCTGTTCGGCCACAGCGATGGCGGGTCGATCGCGCTGCTCTATGCGGCGCGCTTTCCTGAGGCGGTGGGAGGCGTGATTGCGGTGGCCTCGCATGTGTTTCTGGAGGACGTAACGATTGCTGGCCTGACGGTGGCGCGCGAGGCCTATCTGCAGGGCGGCCTGCGGGCCAAGCTGGCGCGCCAGCACGACGACCCCGATTCGCCGTTCTGGGGCTGGAACGACGCCTGGATGAACCCGGCCTTCCGCCACTGGAACATCGAGGCCGAGATCGTCACCGTCAGCTGCCCGCTGCTGGCCGTGCAGGGCGAGAAAGACGAGTACGCGACCCTGGCCCAGTTGGACGCCATCCAGCGCCAGGTGCCGCAGGCCCAGCTGTGCGTGCTGCCGGCCTGCGGGCATTCGCCGCAGCGTGAGCAGCCGGACGCGTTGATTGCGCACAGCGCGGTGTTTTTGGCAAGCCACTGACGCTGGCTATGATGCGCCGAAATCAGATCCGGAGACCGTTTCTTGTCAGCAGACCGCCCCCTCATCGCCCAACCGATTGCTCTGCCCAAGCGCCAACGCGGCGGCGGGCTGCGTGGCCGCCAGCCCACGGCGGCGGCGCTGCTGGCGGTGCGCTCGCTGCTGGGCGATGAATCGCGTGCACGCGATCTGCTGATCGAGCATCTGCACAAGATTCAGGATGCCCAGGGCCACTTGAGCGTGGACATGCTGGCGGCATTGGCCGAAGAGATGAAGTTGTCGCAGGCCGAGGTGCATGAGACGGCCAGCTTCTATCACCACTTCGACATCATTCGCGAGGGCGAGGTTGCGCCGCCGGCGCTGACCGTGCGGGTGTGCAATTCGCTGAGCTGCGCGATGGCCGGCGCAAAGCCTTTGCTTGACGATCTGCGTGCAACGGCGGATGCGAATCTGCGTGTGATCGAGGTGCCCTGTGTCGGCCGCTGCGCCGAGGCGCCGGTGGCCGTGGTCGGCCAGAAGCCGACCGCGTCGGCGACGACGGCCGCAGTCCGGGCGGCCATCGCCGCCGAGGACAGACAAGACCCGACCCCCGAGGCGATCGGCTTCGAGGCCTACCGCGCCCAGGGCGGCTACCAGCTGCTCGACGAGCTGCTGGGCGGCCGGCGCGAGGTGACGGCAACGATTCAGGCCTTGACCGACTCGGGCCTGCGCGGCCTCGGCGGCGCCGGCTTCCCGCTCGGCCGCAAGTGGGCAATAGTGGCCGCTCAAGCCGCGCCGCGCCTGCTGGCCATCAATATCGACGAGGGCGAGCCAGGCACCTTCAAGGACCGCCACTACCTGGAGCGCGACCCGCACCGCTTTCTGGAGGGCGCGTTGATCGCCGCGCATTGCGTCGGCATCGCCGCGATCTATATCTACCTGCGGGACGAATACGCCGGCTGCCGCGCGCTGCTGCAGCGCGAGCTGGCCCTGTTGCGCGCGGCAAGGCCCGACGTGCCGGAGATCCATCTGCGGCGCGGCGCCGGGGCGTACGTCTGCGGCGAAGAGTCGGCGATGATCGAATCGCTTGAGGGCAAGCGCGGCTGG
>Ga0187845_1000096_pt1 | contig 46586 bp, 44 predicted proteins | sample SpaLakP09_SKY_68_FD_134515 | JGI IMG/M metagenome (GOLD analysis project Ga0187845, IMG submission 134515) | Oligotrophic lake water microbial communities from Sparkling Lake, Wisconsin, USA - SP09_SKY_68 | ecosystem: Environmental > Aquatic > Freshwater > Lake | place: USA: Sparkling Lake... | reverse complement strand
TGGCCTTGCCGCCAACCCAGACCCCGCTCTTGCGCTTGGCCATGCCGCCAAGGATGGGCGCGTCGTCGGCCTCGTAGCCGCTGCCGTCGTACCTCGCCACCAGCCGGAAGTCGATGTGCTGGCTGTCGCTGATGCCAAGCCGCGGCAGCTTGACCTCGGCGACGGGCCCGAGCACGCGCACCCAGCTGTTCTCGTACAAGATGACCGGCAGCACCCTGTTCTCGCGGTCAGCGCCGGCATAGGCCTTCTGCGCTGAGATCACCCCGATGCCCAGGCCCCATGCTGAGGTTTCAGCGCCCTCGCCGGCCGCCGCCGCGAGCATGGGCAGGGACAGGGCAAGCGCTGCGCCGATGCGCTTGATGCGCGTGAGGGCCGGCGACAGAGGGGATGGGGAGTGGTACCGCGTTCGCATGGAGAGTTCCGAGCCGGGAAGCAATGAAGCGTGGACTATCGCCGACGGCGCCGTCTTGCGGCCCAATGGCCGGAGTGGCGGCAGGCCCTATGGGCAGCGCAGGAAAACGCCTTCGACCCGGCACGTGCCCCGCGGCCCGACGAGATTGGGGCCCACGCGGGTCAGCGTTGAGCCGTCGCTGGCCGTGCAGGTGGCGCCGTTGCAATGCGTCACCGTGACGGGCGCCTCCAGGCGCAGCAGCGGCTCCGAGCCCAGCGGCTTGGGCGGAGCGCCCACCTGCGGCGAGGCCGGCCCCTGACGGGTAGGTGACGGCATGACCCAGGTGCGCTGAGACGGCGGCGGCGAGGTGGTGAGGCCGCCCAGGCAGGCGTCGGCCACGCGCTTGCGCAGCGGCTGCAGGCGGGCGGCCACGGCGTCGCGCCGCTGCACGTCGGGCTGGGAGATGGGCGACTCGGTCGCCCGGGCCGCAGCGAGGGCGTCCTCGGCGTCTTCCAGCGCCTTCAGCGCCGTGTGGCAGGCCGGTGACTTGGGCAGGTCGTCGGCGTGGGCTGCGCCGCCCAACACGGCAGCAATCAGCAGGAGGGCGACGGGCGCTTTCATGATGAATCGATCATGCGCCACGTCGCTGCCGGCAGCTGTAGGCAAGCGCCCTGCCCTCACGTCCGACGCGGCATCACCACCAGCGCCACGGCGCCCAGCAACCCAGCCACCGCAAACCCTGTCACGCCGCCGACGGTTGCCGCGCCGCTCAGGCCCAGCATGTCCAGCGCCGCGACGCCGGTGTCCTGCAGGTTCAGGTAGAGCCCGAACAAGAACAAGGCCAGGAAGGTGCGCGAGCCATGGGTCAGCCGGCCCAGCAGCGTGGCCGCCGCGCTGAGGCACAGCAGGCCGGCGATGCTGGCGGCGGCGCGCAGCGGCGCATCGGCCGCCCAGCGCAGCAGGGCCGGTGCACTCAACAACAGGCCCAGGCCCAGGGCGGCCAGCAGCTGGCGCCAGCCGCGCTCCAGCGCGCCGCCGGGCACGGCACTGGCCAGCGCCAGCGTGCCGCTTTGCAGGTCGCGTGAACTCACGTCGGCCACCGCCATGCCCCAGGCGGCGAGCGTCACGGCCAGCACCGGCATCAAAGCCTGTGCGGGCACGAAGGCGGACGCCACCGCGCAGCCCCCCATCACCAACGCCAGAAGCGGCTGGCTGAGCAACACCAGGCTCACGTCGGCCAGCCAGCGACCGGGCACACCAGGCAGGCGCGCGCTGGCCACCATCAGCAGCCCAAGCGCGCGGGTGAAGGGCCGCATCACCGGGCGCAACAGCCACAGCAGCGCCCGCACCCACTGCCAGCGGCTTGACGAGTTGCGTGCCTTCACGCGGTCCGGCGCGTAGCGGTGGAAGGTCAGCACGGCCGGCACCAGCGGCAGCAGCGCCAGCATCATGGAACCCAGCCGCAGCGCCACCAGCTCGCGGCTCCACAGGCCCTCGGGCATGTGCAGCACCGGCAGCGTGGCGTCGAACGGCCCGCCGCCGACCTGCACGCTGGTCACGTCCAGCAGGCGGCTCAGGCTCACCAGCAGCGGCGACACACCATTGATGTCGAACAAATGCCAGCCACTGAGCTGGATGGCGCCATGCCCCAGCGACGCCGGAATGAAGGCGAACTGCACCATCCACAACACCCAGTACAGCGCATCGCCACGCTTGCCCATCAGCGGCGCCCAGGCGTCGGCCAGCACGGCCAGGCTGGCGCACAGCATCAGGCCCGGCGCCAGGCCCAGCACGAGCATCTGCAGGTAGGGCAGCGGCTGCAGCGGCCCCTCGCCGCGCACCAGCTGCAACACCCAGACGGTCAGCATCACCACCGTGCCCAGCGAGAACAGAAAGCCGAACGCGCCCAGCCAGCGCACGCCCATCAACTGCGCATTGGTCACCGGCGTGGCAGCCAGCACGCTGGCCGTGCCGCAGCGCAAGTCCTCCTGGCTGCGCCCGCGTGCAAGGTAGAAGCCGGCCAGGCCGAACAGCAGCGAGGCGATCAGCGTGGTGGCGAAGGCCAGCGCCTGGCTCTCATAGGCGAAGCGCTGCTTGTGCGTGACCATCATGGCCGCGCCGCTCTTGGGGTCCAGCACCATCAGCCAGCTGATCGCCACCACGGCCAGCAGGATGACCAGCGTGCTGATGCGGCGGCTGCGCAGCCGCCATTCGTTGACGACCAGCGCCTTGCAGAGTGCGGCATTCATTGGTGCACCCTTCGGCCTGCGGCCTGTCCCGCCAAGCGGGAGCGAGCTTGCTTGGGGCGGCCCGGCGCGGCGTTCATGCGGCCACCCGCGCGTCGGCATAGCGTTGCGCCATCAAGGCTTCCTCAAGGCTTGGCTGCACGGGCTGGGCCTCGGCAAACGGCCGCGTGGCGTGAGCCATGCGCACCTGCACGCGCCCACCCTGCGGCTGCGCCTGCAGCACATGCACGTGGCCACGCAGGGCTTCGTAGTCGGCCGGGGCGAGCAGCGCGGTCCAGACCTTGCCCGTGGCACTCGCCAGCACCGACTCGGGCGTCTCGAAGGTCACGAGCCGGCCATTGCGCATGACGGCCAGGTGGGACGCCATGTTCTCCACGTCCGAGACGATGTGCGTGGACACGATCACCAGCCGCTGCCGGCCCAGGTCGCCCAGCAGGTGGCGAAAGCGCAGGCGCTCCTCGGGGTCCAGGCCGGCGGTGGGCTCGTCGACGATGAGCACGTCGGGGTCGTTCAACAGCGCCTGCGCAATGCCCAGCCGCTGGCGCATGCCGCCCGAGAAGCCGGCAGCCGGCCGGTGGGCCTGCTCGTGCAGGTTCACCAGCTCCAGCAGTTGCTGCAGGCGCTTCGCGTCGCGCAAACCCTTCAACGCGGCGAAGTACTGCAGGAACTCCAGCGCTGTGAGGTGCGGGTAGACGCCAAAGTCCTGCGGCAGATAGCCCAGGCGGCGGCGCATCAGCTCGGGCTTGGCAACGATGTCCTGCCCGTCCAGCAGGATGCGGCCGCTGCTGGGCTTGGTGAGCGTGGCCAGCATCTGCATCAGCGTGCTCTTGCCCGCGCCGTTGTGGCCGATGAGGCCGACGACGCCCGGCTTGAGATCGAGCGACACGCCGTCCACGGCGCGGAGTTTTCCGAAGGTCTTGACGACGTTTTGAATCTGCAGCACGGCCGCCTCCTGTTGTGATCTGGCGTCAGGTTAGGCAGGCTTCGAGGTGCAGCCAACGCGCTTACGACAGGCCGTCGGGTCTGAGGCTCAGGCGGTCAAAAGCGGGGCTTACTCGGTCACACCGAACAGCGGTCCCAGCTCATGCCAGCGGTCGTTGCGACCCAGCTTGGGTGCGTAGAGGCTGGACACCGCGCCGTCGAGGTAGAGCGCGTCCTGGCAATGCAGCTCGTCGCGGAAGAAGGTGGCGAACTCGTGGAAGCTGACGGGCCGCTCGCTGATGACGAAGATCGCCTGCCCGCCAGCAGCGCAGACGCCGTTGCGGATGTAGCGCGACGCCGACGAGGCCCGGAAGGCCGGGTGGATCTGGCCGTTCTTCAGCAGCAGCGGGCCGGATTGCGTGGCAAGGCGCACCCCGTCAGTCGAGCCCGCGTAGTCCACCGCATCAACGACGCGCGAGCCGTTGGCATCGATGAGGAACACGCCGTTGGGTTTCAGGAAGAAGTTGCCCTGGCCATCGCTCAGGTTCAGCGGCGCCAGCTCGCGCCCGTCGATGACGAGCAGGCCCACCGGGCCACCGTCTGCGTGATACATGCCGGCGTTCATGCCGAAGCTGAGCGTCTTGCCCTGCGGCTTCAGCCAGGCGGCGAGCCGGTCCAGGCGGCGCAGCGGCTGGCCGTTGTCGCCTTGCCAGAAGAGGCGCAGTTTGGCGGCGTCCACGCGCACGACGGTGAAGAGGCCATTGCCTTGCGCGGCCGCCGCGAGGCTGGCGAAGACCACGGCCAGCGCCAGCCATATGCGCTTCATCGCCGCGCGCCGCGCAGCGGCTTCAACAAGTCACGCAGGCCGTTGATGTCCAGCTCGTGCATCAACGCCAGCAGCCGCCCGATCTCTCCCTTGGGGAAGCCTTCACGCGCAAACCACGCAAGGTAGTTGCTCTGCAGATCGGCGATCAGCGTGCCCTGGTGCTTGCCGAAGGGCATCTCGGTGGCAACGAGCTTGAGAAGGTCTTCCGGGTTCATCTGGGCAGTGTGCCAGCCGGTAGGTGCGGCATCTGGTGATGCGGAACACGCTTGATCACCGAGCCTGCGAACCTGATCTCTGCGCAGTTCAGCCGCTCATACCTTGGCGAGGAAGGCCGCCGCATCACCCGCTTCACACTTCCAGTCTGCAAAGACCCCGACCAGATTGCATTCCACGCAGCGGCAAGCGATGTAGTACCAGCGCACGTCATGGGTGCCCTTGTGCACGGAGACGCCGGACATCAGCTCGAACACCTCGTTCTCGCACACGCATTCGTGCACCTCGGGTGCGGCTCCTTCAACGTGGTCCGCGCTGTCACCCATCAGGTGTTCCTGCCCACAGTCGGTGCAGGTGCGGATCGCCACGCCGGCTTCTTCATCGCTCTGCAGCGCGAAGGTTCGGCACCCGCAATCGCACTTGGAAGCGGCAAACCGGACGGCCTCATGGCGATTCGCAACGCTGTAGCTGCGCAGCTCGGCCTGGGTGTCGCCGGACGTCGTCCCGTACCAGAACTCGCCCTTCTTCGTCAGTGCCATTGATGCTGCTCCATTCTTCAAGGTGGGCTTGCCGGCAGGCCTGACGGCAGGCTCGCCCCGATCATCTAGATTTTGCCTGGGGACCTGGTGACTCGTCGTCAAGCGCGTGGGGCGGGCTTGCCGCCGAAAAGCGCTGCGACCTGCTGCCGTGGTGTTGACAGGCCCGAAAGCGTGGGCTGATGGAGGCCTTCACAATTCAGGGGCTCCAGCTTGTTCGAGACGCCTACCTTTCATCATGGATAAACTCTTGCTGCAACAGCAGGTGCTGGAACGGCTCGCCGAAGACCTGTTGCAAGCCGAACAGGCCGCGCGGGTGGCGCATGAAACGGCGACGCACGAAGAGAACATTGCCGAGAACAAGTACGACACCTTGGGTCTCGAAGCTGCCTACCTGGCCACCGGCCAGGCGCGTCGCGCCGAAGCCATTCGCCAGGTAATGTCCAACTGGCGCCAGTTCCGCCCAGGCGCCTACGACGCCAGCAAAGGGATACAGCTGGGCGCGCTGGTCTGCCTCGTCGATGCCGACGACAGGCAGCAGCAGCTCTTTCTCGGCCCGGCGGGCGGCAGCATGGCGTTGGCGAGCGGCGATCAGGTCATTCAGGTCATCAGCTGCGAAGCCCCGTTGGGCGGGGCCATGCTGGGCAAGTGCGAGGGTGACGAGGTGTCGATCCAGGTCGGTTCAACCCGGCAGCAGTTTGAGGTGCTGTGGGCTCGTTGAAGCTCACGCCGCTGGCTTGACCGTGCACCCACCACCCTCCCCCGCAGGCCCAGTGTTGCCGCGGCTTTACACCTTTCGACGCTGCCCTTACGCGATGCGCGCACGCATGGCGCTGCTGCAGGCCGGGCAAGACTTCGAGGCGGTCGAGGTCAGCTTGCGCGCCAAGCCGGCCAGCTTGCTGGCCTTGTCGCCCAAGGCCACGGTGCCGGTGCTGCAGTTGGCCGATGGCCGGGTGATCGAGGAGAGCTGGTACATCATGCGCTGGGCACTGGCTTCACGCCCTGCGCAGGGCTGGTGGGAACGGGCGCAGTCGCCTGAGAACCTTGATCTGCTGCAGCGAAACGACGGCGACTTCAAGCACCATCTGGACCGCTGGAAGTACCCCCAGCGCTACGCGGGCGAGGCCCTCACGCCAGACGCGCATCGCGACAGCGCGCTGGAGGTGCTTCTGCGACCGCTGGACGCCCGGGTGCGCAGCGCGCCCTACCTGGGCGGCGACACGCCATGCGCCACCGACCTGGCCGTGATGCCCTTCGTCCGCCAGTTCGCTGCGGTGGACCCGGCATGGTTTGCAACGGTGGACTTGCCGTCGGTACGGGCCTGGCTGGACGGCTGGCTTGTCCACCCGCTGTTTGTTGCCTGCATGGTCAAGATGCCTGCGGAAGGTGTGCATCGCTTTCCGCCGCTGTGACCCTTGCCGGGCTGTCGCGATGGAGCGGACGGCCGCCCCCTGAATGGGCCTGTTCGAACCCTTCAAACCTTCAACCGATACCCCACCCCCGCCTCCGTCACCAGCCACTGCGGCCGGTTGGGGTCGGCCTCGATCTTCTTGCGCAGGTTGGCCATGTGCACACGCACGTAGTGCACGTCCTCAGCATGGCCCGGGCCCCAGACGGCCTTGAGCAGGTGCTGGTGGGTCAGCACGCGGCCGGGCGCATTGGACAGCTCCTGCAGCAGCCGGTACTCGATGGGCGTGAGGTGCAGTTCCTCGCCCGCGCGGGTGACCGTGCGCAGCGAGCGGTCCACGGCCACGTCGCCGAAGCGGAAGACCGGGTCGGCCGCTGCGCCGGCACCGGCATGGCGGCGCAGCTGCACGCGCACGCGGGCCAGCAGCTCGGACACGCCGAAGGGCTTGACGAGGTAGTCGTCGGCGCCGGCGTCCAGCGCCTGCACCTTGCGCTCCTCGCCGTCCCGCGCCGACAGCACGACGATGGGCGCCTGCGACCAGCCGCGGAACTCGCGGATGAAATCCAGGCCGTCGCCGTCGGGCAGGCCCAGGTCCAGCACCACCAGCTCGGGCCGGCGCGTGGCCGAGTCGATGAGGCCGCGCTGCAGCGTGGCGGCCTCAAAGACCTCCAGGCCCTCGCTTTCGAGCGCCATGCGCACGAAGCGGCGGATCTCCGGCTCGTCCTCGATCATCAACACGCGCACTGGATTCACGTCTGCGATTCCTCTTTGGGCGGGTTGCCGACCGGCCATTCCAGCCTGAACACCGCGCCGCCGCCGGCACGGTTGTGGGCGCTGATGCTGCCCTCATGCGCCTCGACGATGGCCTTGGCAATCGCCAGGCCCAGGCCCACGCCGGGCGTGGCGCTCTCGCGGTCGCCGCGCTCGAACTTGTCGAAGAGCTGGGCTTCCTTGCCCGGCGGCAGGCCCGGCCCGCGGTCCAGCACATCGACGACCACCTGGCGGCCCTCGCGCCGCGCCTCGATGCGCACCGGGCTGCCGGCGGGCGTGTACTTGACGGCGTTCTCCAGCAGGTTGACGAGCACGCGCTCCATCAGCACCGGGTCCAGAGACACCAGCGGCAGGCCGGCGGCCAGGTCGACCTCCACCGCGCGGCCGGCCAGCAACTCGTCCATCGCGGCCAGCGCGCTGCCCACCAGCTCCTGCAGCGGCAGCCAATCGCGCTTGAGCTGCACGCCACCGGCCTGCAGCCGCGCCATGTCCAGCAGGTTGGCCACCAGCGCGCTCATGCGCTGGGCCGAGCGGCGCATGGCATCGGCCACCTCGGCCTGGGGCGGCGTCAGCGGTGTGAGCTTGAGCGCGTCCGCCAGGCCCACCAGCGAGGCCAGCGGCGTGCGCAGGTCATGGGACACCGCCGTCAGCAGCGAGTTGCGCAGCCTCTCGGACTCGATCTGCAGCGTGCTGCTCTGCGCCACCTCGATGTAGTGGATGCGCTCCAGCGAGATGGCGAGCAGCGCTGCACAGGTGTCGAGCAGCTCACGCTCCTCGGGCGACCAGCGCCGCACCGGGCTCTGCACGGCCAGCACGCCGCGCACGCGCATGGGTGCCTTCAGCGGCAGCATGAGGCACGGGCTGCCGGGCAGCGTGTCGGTGCCCTGGCCGGCAGGCTGGGAATGGTCGAAGGCCCATTGCGCCACACCCAGGTCGGGCTGGGTGCCGGCGCCGGGTAGCACAGCCAGCACCTCACGGCCCGGGGGCGCAGCCAGCGGCGGCGCCAGCACGGCGGCGCCGACGCCGAACTCGGCACGCAGGAACTGCGCACCGATCTCGGCGACCTGCTCTGGCACCAGCGCCGCGCCCAGGTCGCGCGACATGGCATACAGCCCGCGCACGCGCCGCTCGCGCTCCTGCGCAGCACGGGCCTGCACCTGCAGGCCGGCGGCAAGCTGGCCGATCACCAGGCCCACCAGCAGCATGACGGCGAAGGTGACGAGGTATTGCGCATCGCCCACGGCAAAGGACCAGCGCGGCTCGACGAAGGCGAAGTCGAAGGCCGCCACCGCCAGCACGGCCGCCACCGCCGACGGCGCCCGGCCAAAACGCCAGGCCACGCCCACCACGCAGAGCAGGAAGAGCATGGCGATGTTGGTGGCCGAGATGAGCCGCAGCAGCGGCACGGAGACCGCCGTCGTCAGCGCAACCGACACCAGCGCGGCCGCGCAGCCCAGCAGGTTCTGGCGCGACAGCAGGCGGCTGCTCAACGGCGCCTGCTCCGCCTGGGGTGCCGAGCGTTCCCGCGTTTCGGCCGGCAGGGCCACCTGCAGTACGTCCAACTCGTCGGCCAGGCCGCTCAGGCTTTCCGACAGCGGTCTGCCCCCCGGCCAGCGCCAGGCGTTGTCGCGCCGGCCCACCACCAGCCGGGCGAGGTTGTGCTCACGCGCATAGCCCACCAGCGCCGGCGCCACCTCGGGCGCCGACAGCACCGCCGTGCGCGCGCCCAGCGACTGCGCCAGCTCCAGCGTGCGCTGCACCTGCTGGCGTGCGGCCTCGCTCTGGTTGCGCGCCGTCTCCACATGCACCGCATGCCAGTCGACGTCCAACTGGCCGGCCAGCCGGGCGGCGCTGCGCACGACCTTGTCGCTGGCCTGGGTGCGGCCCACGCAGGCCAGCAGCGACTCGCGGTTGGGCCAGACGGCGCCCTGCCCGCGGTCCACTCGCTCGCGGCGGTAGGCCTGCATCTGGTCGTCCACGCGGTCGGCGGTGCGGCGCAGCGCCAGCTCGCGCAGGGCCAGCAGGTTGCCCTTGCGGAAGAAGTTCTTGGCGGCGCGTTCGGCCTGCTGCGGCAGGTAGACCTTGCCTTCCTTCAGACGCTGGAGCAGTTCGTCGGGCGGCAGGTCGACGACAACGACCTCGTCGGCCTCGTCGAACACGCGGTCCGGCACGGTCTCCCAGACGCGGATGCCGGTGATGCCGCCGACGATGTCGTTCAGGCTCTCCAGGTGCTGGACGTTGAGCGTGCTCCAGACGTCCATGCCCGCCTCCAGCAGCTCCTGCACGTCCTGCCAGCGCTTGGCGTGGCGCGAGCCGGGGGCGTTGCTATGGGCCAGCTCGTCCAGCAGCAGCACGCCGCCGCTTTGCTCGCGGCCCCAGGCCAGGGCGGCGTCGAGGTCGAACTCGCGCAGCGTCTGCCCCTTGTGGGTCAGGTCCTTGAGCGGGATGCGCGTCAGGTCGCGGGCGATGGCCTCGGTGTCGGCCCGGCCGTGGGTCTCGACGACGCCCACCCGCACCGCCCTGCCCTGGGCATGGGCAGCGTGCGCGGCCGCCAGCATGGCGAAGGTCTTGCCGACACCGGCATTGGCGCCGAAAAAGATCTTCAGCCGCCCACGCCGGGCGGCGGCCTCGTCGCGCTGGACCTGGGCCAGCAGGGCGTCGGGGTCGGGTCTGGAGTCGGTCATGCCCGCACGGGGAAACGGATGCATTTCGGGCCGAGCGCCGGGCCGCTCCCAAGCCGGCCCGCCAGGCGATGTGCGAGCGGCTCAATGCCGCAAGCATCGCCGTCCCCTCGGGGGACCGACCAGTCTCGCCTGCGTTCAGCCAGGCGAGATTGGGCGAGGGGTCGTCTCATCTCAGAGCCAGCCGGCGCGTTTGAAGCGCCAATACAGCAGGCCGCCGACCGCCGCGATGACGCCCAGGGCCATCGGGTAGCCCCAGGCCCATTTCAGCTCAGGCATGTGCTCGAAATTCATACCCCAGATGCCCGCCAGCGCCGTAGAGGCGGCAAAGATGGCGGCCCAGCCGGCCAGCCGCTTGGTGACCGTGGACTCGTCCAGCGTCACCAGTGTCAGGTTGACCTGGGTGGCGGCAATGATGGTTTCGCGTCCGGCGTCCAGGCTGGCCAGGATGCGCACGAGGTGGTCGTGGACATCACGGAAGTAGTCCTCGGTGCGCTCGCAAACGGCCGGCACGCGGCCGCCGTGGAGCTTGCCGGCCACCTCGATCAGCGGCGCCACGGCGTGCCGCAGGAAGGCCAGGCGCTGCTTGAGCCCGAACAGCCGGCGCACGTGCGCGTGGCGGTCGGCCTGCAGCTCGAAGATGCGCGCCTCCAACTGGTCGAGTTCCTCTTCGATCTCGTCGATCAGGGGGAAGTAGCGGTCCACCACGGCATCCATCAGTGCATACATGACGAAGCCCGGCCCCAGGCGCAGCAGGTGCGGCTCGCGCTCGCAGCGCTCGCGCACGCCGAGAAAATGCTTGCTGCTGCGGTGCCGCACCGACACAACGAAGCGCGGCCCGACGAAGACATGCACCTCGCCGATCTCCATGCCGTCGGGCTTGGCTTCCAGCAGGTGCATGACGGCGAACAAGATCTCGCCGTACTCCTCCAGCTTGGGCCGTTGCTGGCCCTTGCGGGCGTCCTCGATGGCCAGCGCCGGCAGGTCCAGCGCGGCCTGCAGTTCGGCCAGCTCTTCGTCGCTGGGGTCGCGCAGCGCCACCCAGACAAAACCCGCGCTGTTGGCCAGCGCGTTGGCAACCTGATTGAGTTCGGGCTCGGCGACGACGCGCCCTTCTTCATAGACGACGCAATTGATCAGCATGCAGGGGCGGGGCAAACCGGGATGTTCAACGTCATCGCCGAATCCTCTCACGCGGGACAGGCTTGCTCTCCCGCTTCACCAACCACCAGGCGAGCAGCATCGGCAGCCCCAGGGCCGCCAGCAGCGCCGCGGCCTCCAACAAGCTCGGCACGGCGGACATGGTTCAGCGCGCGGCCGGCGCCAGCGCGTCCAGCGCCAGGTTGAGCGGCAACACGCTCACGCGCGCCTCGCCGATGAAGCCCAGCCAGCGGCCCTCGGTGTGCTGCTCGACAAGGCCACGCACGCGTTCGACAGGCAAGCCGCGCACGCGGGCCACGCGAGCCGTCTGGTAGTCGGCGGCGGCACGGCTGATGTGCGGGTCCAGCCCGCTGGCCGAGGTGGTTACCAGGTCAATGGGCACGGGCTGCGTGTTGCCGGGGTCGGCCGCGCGCAAGGCCTCGACGCGGCCCTTGACGGCATCCACCAGCGCCGGCGCGGTGGGCGCCAGGTTGGAGCCCGACGATGCGCCGGCGTTGTTGGCCATGGGCCCGGTGGCCGACGGGCGGCTCCAGAAATGGCCCGGGTCGGAGAAGGCCTGGCCGATCAGCGTGGAGCCGACCGGCTTGCCATCCTTGATCACCAGGCTGCCATTGGCCTGTTCGGGAAAGACGGTCTGCGCCACGCCGGTGACCAGCAGCGGGTAGGCCAGGCCGGTGACGAGGCTGAGCAGCACGAAGAGCGTGAGCGCCGGGCGAAGCACCGGCTGGGTGGATGTGGACATCAACAGCTCCTTGGATTTCGTAGAGATTCAGACAAGGCCGAGGGCCACGAGCACCAGGTCGATGGCCTTGATGCCGATGAAGGGGACGATCACGCCGCCCAGGCCGTAGACCAGCAGGTTGCGGCGCAGCAGCGCGGCAGCGCCGATGGCGCGGTAGGCCACGCCCTTGAGCGCCAGCGGAATCAGCACGACGATGATCAGCGCGTTGAAGATGACCGCACTCAGGATGGCCGAGTTGGGGCTGTGCAGCTGCATGACGTTGAGCGCGGCCAGCTGCGGGTAGGTCGACACGAAGGCCGCCGGCAGCACGGCGAAGTACTTGGCCAGGTCGTTGGCGATGCTGAAGGTGGTGAGCGACCCACGCGTCATCAGCATCTGCTTGCCGGTCTCGACGATCTCGATCAGCTTGGTCGGGTTGCTGTCCAGGTCGACCATGTTGCCGGCCTCCTTGGCGGCCTGCGTGCCGGTGTTCATGGCTACGGCCACGTCGGCCTGGGCCAGCGCGGGCGCATCGTTGGTGCCGTCGCCGGTCATGGCCACCAGCCGACCCTCGGCCTGGTGTTGCCGGATCAGCGCGAGCTTGGCTTCGGGCGTGGCCTCGGCCAGGAAGTCGTCGACCCCCGCCTCGGCGGCAATCGCAGCGGCGGTCAGGCGGTTGTCGCCCGTGACCATGACCGTCTTGATGCCCATGCGGCGCAGCTGCGCAAAGCGCTCCTTGATGCCGGGCTTGACGATGTCCTTGAGCTCGACGACGCCCAGCACCTGGGCGCCATCGGCCACCACCAGCGGCGTGCTGCCACGACGGGCGGCCTCGTCCACCGCCGCCTGCGCGCTGGCGGGCCAGCGGCCGCCGAGGGCCTCGACGTGCGCACGCACGGCGCTGCCGGCGCCCTTGCGGATCTGGCGGGTGCCGAGATCCACGCCGCTCATGCGGGTCTGGGCGGTGAAGGGCGCGAAGACGCCATCGGTCGGCGACGGCTTGTCGCCGAACTTGCGCTGAGCCAGCACCACGATGCTGCGACCTTCCGGTGTCTCGTCGGCCAGCGAGGCCAGCCGGGCCACCTCGGCCAGTTGGGCCTCCGAGGCAGACTCCACCGGCCAGAACGCCTCGGCCTGGCGGTTGCCCAGCGTGATGGTGCCGGTCTTGTCCAGCAGCAGCACGTCCACGTCGCCCGCCGCCTCGACAGCACGGCCGGAGGTGGCGATGACATTGGCCTGCAGCATGCGGCTCATGCCGGCCACGCCCACGGCCGACAGCAGGCCAGCGATGGTGGTCGGAATCAAGCACACCAGCAGCGCCACCAGCACGAGCAAACCAGCTGGCTCGCCGGCGCCCGCGACCGCGACGCTGAACTTCGAGAACGGCAGCAAGGTGGCGCAGACGCCGAGGAAGACCAGCGTCAACGCGACCAGCAGGATGGTCAGCGCGACCTCGTTGGGCGTCTTCTTGCGCTTGGCGTTCTCGACCATGGCGATCATGCGGTCGACGAAGGTCTCGCCCGGGTTCACGGCCACGCGGGCCACGACCCAGTCGGACAGCACGCGGGTCCCGCCGGTCAGTGCCGAGAAGTCGCCGCCGCTTTCGCGGATGACGGGCGCGGACTCGCCGGTGATGGCGCTCTCGTCGACCGAGGCGACGCCGTCGACGACCTCGGCATCGGCCGGCACCACGTCGCCGGCCTCGATCAAAACGACCTCGCCACGGCGCAATGTGCCCGCTTCGCGCGGGTGCCACTTGATGCTGTCGCGCGCAGCGCCGGGCTTCCAGTCTTCAGCGACCTTGGCCCAGGTCTCCTTCTTCAGGCCACGCAACGATGCGGCCTGGGCCTTGCTGCGGCCCTCGGCCAGCGCCTCGGCGAAGTTGGCGAACAGCACGGTGAACCACAGCCACACCGTCACGGCGATAACGAAGCCGCCGGGGTTGGCGATGGACAGCGCCGTCGTCAGCAGGCTGCCCAGGAAGACGACGAACATCACCGGGTTGCGCAGCTGAACCCGCGGGTCCAGCTTGGTGAAGGCCTCGCCCAAGGCCTGGCGAGCCAGCTTGGGGTCGAACAGAGAGAAACCAGCGCGACTCATTTGGCGCTCCACAGGATCAGGTGCTCGACAACAGGCCCGAGGGCCAGCGCCGGCACATAGTTCAGAAGACCGACCAGCAGCACCACACCGATCAGCAGCGCGACGAACAGCGGGCCATGCGTGGGCAAGGTGCCCTCACCGGCGGCCAGCCGCTTCTTCGCCGCGAAAGAGCCGGCCATCGCCAGCACCGGCACGATGACGCCGAAGCGGCCTATCCACATCACGAAGCCGAGCAGCAGGTTGTAGAAGGGCGTGTTGGCCGACAGGCCGCCGAAGGCGCTGCCGTTGTTGTTGCCAGCCGAGGACAGCGCGTACAGCACCTCGCTGAAGCCATGAGCGCCAGGCGCCGCGATGCCGGCCTTGCCGGGCTCCACGGCCACGGCCACGGCCGTGCCGATCAGCACCGCCAGCGGCGTCAGCAGGATGGCCAGCGAGACCATCTTCATTTCGTGCGCCTCGATCTTCTTGCCGAGGTACTCGGGCGTGCGGCCAATCATCAGGCCCGCGATGAACACGGCCAGGATGGCGAACACCAGCATGCCGTACAAGCCCGCGCCGACGCCGCCGAAGACGACCTCGCCCAGCTGCATCATGACCATGGGCACCGCGCCACCCAGCGGCGTGAAGCTGTCATGCATCGCAATCACCGCACCGCAACTGGCGGCCGTGGTGATGACGGCGAACAGCGACGAGGCCTCGATGCCGAACCGCACCTCCTTGCCCTCCATGTTGCCGCCGGCTTGCGTGGCGCTGGTCAGGGCATCAACACCGAGCGGCTTGAGCAGCGGGTTGCCGGCACCTTCAGCCGCCGTCGCGATGACCACGGCGATGACGAACATCACGGTCATGGCGGCCAGCACGGCCCAGCCCTGGCGGATGTCGCCCACCTGCCTGCCCATGACGAAGCACAGCGCCGCCGGGATCAGGAAGATGGAGAGCATCTGCAGCGCATTGGTGGCTGCTGTGGGGTTCTCGAACGGATGGGCCGAGTTGGCGTTGAAGAAGCCGCCGCCGTTGGCGCCCAGCATCTTGATGGCGAGCTGCGAGGCGACCGGGCCGACGGCGAGGATCTGCGTCTGGCCGGACTGGTCTTCCATGACCGGTGTGCCGTCAGCGGCCTTCAGCGGCTGGCCATCGGCGCCCAGCTTGGGCGTCTGCCAGGACTGGGCCTCAACGGTCGTCACGTCCTGGTAAGGCTTGAACGTCTGCACGACGCCCATGCCCACCAGCACGACGGCGAAGACGAGCGACAGCGGCAGCAGCACCCACAGCGTGGCGCGGGTCAGGTCGGCCCAGATGTTGCCGACCGTGGCGGCGCTGTGCCGTGCCAGGCCGCGCAGCAGCGCCATGACGACCGCGAGGCCGGTCGCGGCGGACAGGAAGTTCTGCACCGTCAACGCGAGCATCTGCGTGAGATAGCTCATCGTCGTCTCGCCGCCGTAGCCCTGCCAGTTCGTGTTGGTGACGAAGCTGATGGCGGTGTTGAACGCCGAGTCGGCCGACACGGCGCCCAAGCCTTGCGGATTGAGCGGGAGCACGCCCTGCAGGCGTTGCAGCGCATAGACGGCCAGGAAACCCAGCGCGTTGAAAACGACCAGGCCCAGGGCATAGCGCAGCCAGCCCTGTTCGGCATCGGGGTTGACGCCGGAGACCTTCAGCAGGCCGCGCTCGATGCGCTGCAGCCAGGCGACACGACCCTCCATGACGGCATGCACCCAGCGGGCCAAAGGCCATGCGAGTGCCAGCAGAACGACCAGGAAGGCGATCAACTGCATCCAGGCAGAGGCACTCATGACAAGTCCTCCGGGAACAGCAAGGCCCAGAAGAGATAGCCGATCAAACCCACGACCAGGATGACGGCGACGGTTTCAAAGCCACTCATGACTTCTTCCCCGCCAGCTTGTCGCAGCCCCAGGCCGCAAGCCCGGTCAGGAGCGCGAGTGCCGCGCCAAGACCCAGAAAAACGATGTCCATGACACCTCCAGTAACGATGGAGGCATTCTGGAAATTACGCCCTCAACGCCTCGACAAGATCGAGGCGGGGGGCATCAAGAAAGCATCAAGATTTGCCGATCGCGAGTTGCGTGATGTCGATGCCGCGCTCCCGCGCGATCGCTTCCAGTACAGGCAGTAGCGGCCCCAGCTTCTCGTCCAGCGCGTCGCGCACGGTGTCAACGACGACCTGCGTGCTGCGGTCGATCTCGATGTGGATGGCGTCGCCGACGACCTTGTCGCCGAAGGTGGTCATGCGCAGCGTCTCGGGGATGAGCCACACCTCGAACCAGCCCGAGCCGTCACGCTCGCGCTGGGCCTCGGCCACCGTGAGGCTGCAGCCGTTGACGCCGATATAGCCCTTGGCGAACACGTAGCGCATCCACGGCGTCGGCACGGCAAAGCGGATGACATGGTTGTTGTCGGGCCGGCGGATCTCGGCGATGCGGGCGGACACGTCGACATGGCCCGACAACGGATGGCCGCCGATCTCGGCGCCGTCCTTCGCAGCCCGCTCGACATTCAGGCCGGAGCCCACCGTCAACCCACCAAGCGTCGTCAGGTTCATCGTCTGGCCCATCACGTCGAACAGCGCCATGTCGGGCGACGGCCGCTCGGTGACGGTCAGGCAGACGCCGTCGCAGGAGACGCTGGCGCCGATGGCCAGCTCGTCGTCGAAACCCGCCGGCAGCTTGAGCGCCAGCGTGTGAAGCCCTTCGCGGGCGTCAATCGATTCGACTCGGGCGACGCCCTGAACGATGCCTGTGAACATGATGCAAAAGGGCCCCGTGTGGGGCCCGTTCTTGGTGGTGGCAGCAGCTTACCAGTTGGCCTCACGGTCGGGCGTCGCGCCGATCTTATGGATGGACAGGTCCGCGCCCTCGAACTCCTGCTCGGCGTCCAGCCGCAGGCCGACGAAGCGCTTGATCAGCCCGTAGACGACAAAGCCGCCCGCCAGCGCCCAGGCCACGCCGGCCAGAGTGCCAATCAACTGCGCGCCGAAGCTCACGCCGCCGATGCCGCCCAGCGCCTGCTGACCGAACACACCGCAGGCAATGCCGCCCCAGGCGCCGCACAGCCCGTGCAGCGGCCACACGCCCAGCACGTCGTCGATCTTCCAGCGGTTCTGCGTGAGGGTGAAGAACTTGACGAACAGCCAGCCGGCCACACCGCCCACCACCAGCGCGCCCAGCGGATGCATGACGTCCGAGCCCGCGCACACGGCCACCAGGCCGGCCAGCGGCCCGTTATAGGCAAAGCCGGGGTCGTTGCGGCCCAGCAGCGTGGCCACCAGCGTGCCGCCCACCATGGCCATCAGCGAGTTGACGGCAACCAGGCCCGACAACTTGTCCAGCGTCTGTGCGCTCATCACGTTGAAGCCGAACCAGCCCACCGTCAGCACCCAGGCGCCCAGCGCCAGGAAGGGGATGCTGGACGGCGGATGGGCGCTCATCGCGCCGTCCTTGCGGTAGCGGTTCAGGCGCGGGCCGAGCAGCAACACGGCCGCCAAGCCTATCCAGCCGCCCACGGCATGCACGACGACGCTGCCTGCGAAGTCATGGAACTCCGCGCCGGTCGTGGCCTTCAGCCAGGCCTGGATACCGAAGCCCTGGTTCCAGGCCACGCCCTCGAAGACCGGGTAGACGAAGCCGACGATGACCGCCGTGGCGGCCAACTGCGGGCCAAAGCGCGCGCGCTCGGCAATGCCGCCCGACACGATGGCAGGAATGGCTGCCGCAAAGGTCAGCAGGAAGAAGAACTTGACCAGCTCGTAGCCGTTCTTCTGCGCCAACTGCTCGGCGCCGATGAAGAAGTGCGTCCCGTAGGCGACCAGGTAGCCAACGAGGAAGTAGGCCAGCGTGGACACGGCAAAGTCCACCAGGATCTTGACCAGCGCATTGACCTGGTTCTTCTTGCGCACGGTGCCCAGTTCCAGAAAGGCGAAGCCCGCATGCATGGCCAGCACCATGATGGCGCCCAACAAAATGAAGAGCGCATCCGCGCCCTGCTTGATCGAAGTCTCCAACGCTGTCTCCGTTCGGTGATCCTCAGCCGGGTGCGACGCACCATGCCGAAACAAACCGCACCGAAACAGCAAGTTCAATGCCCAGTTTTAATGCGCACCCGCCCCACGATGGTGGAACACGCGCCGAGCGCAGACGTTCTACTTTGGTGCGATTGACGCACCTTCTTCGAACGTTTGCGCACTAAATCCGAGCGTCCACCGGCCATCGGCCCAGCGCACGACGGGCCGCTTGATGACGCTGGGTTCCGCCAGCATCAGCGCAGCGGCCGAGGCGTCGTCGATGACGCCGGCCTTGGTCGCGTCGTCCAGCTTGCGCCAGGTGGTGCCGGCACGGTTGACGAGCCTGTCACGTCCGAACGCCTGCAGCCAGGCGAGCAGCAGCTCGGCCGGGACGCCCTGCTTCCTGAAGTCATGGAAGGCGACTTCCAGGCCCCGTTCGGCCAGCCAGACGCGGGCCTTCTTGACGGTGTCGCAGTTGGGGATGCCATAGACGGTGATCATGGGCGCCATGTTAAGTTGCTGCCCATGATCGACTGGCTCGACGAAGCGTCCCTGGACTTCCCGCCCAGCGCCAAGGCCCTGGGCGCCGACACCGACGCGCCGGGCCTGCTGGCCGCGGGCGGCACGCTGACCGCCGAACGCCTGGAGGCGGCCTACCGGCGCGGCATCTTTCCCTGGTATGGCCCCGGCCAGCCGCCGCTGTGGTGGGCACCCGACCCACGCATGGTGCTGCAGACGGCCAACTTCAAGCTGTCGCGCTCGCTGCGCAAGACGGTGCAGCGCTTTGCCGCCACGCCGGGTTGCGAGATCCGCATCGACTTTGATCGTGCCGCCGTGCTGCGCGCCTGCGCCAGCGCGCCGCGCGAGGGCCAGAACGGCACCTGGATCGTGCCCGAGCTGCAGGCGGCCTACCTCAGCTGGCCGGCCATGCACAGCGTCGAGACCTGGGTGGACGGCGAGCTGGCGGGCGGGCTGTACGGCGTCAACCTCGGGCGCATGTTCTACGGCGAGTCGATGTTCATGCGGCGCACGGACGCTTCCAAGATCGCCCTGTGCGCGCTGATCTGCCTGTGCCGCGAGTTCGGCATCCCGTGGATAGACTGCCAGCAGAACACCGGGCACCTCGCTTCATTGGGCGCGGCGGAAGTGCCGCGAAGCGTGTTCGAAGCCCACCTCGCCACCCATGTCGGTGAAGCCGCACCGGGGCCATGGACCTATCATCCAGACTACTGGCACAGGCTTTTCGACTCGACGTGACCCACCCCAAAGAACTGCCCCTTGCGCAGATCCAGTTCTATGCCACGGCCGCCTATCCGTGCAGCTATGTGACCGGCCGCCAGGCGCGCTCGCAGGTCGCCACGCCCAGCCACCTGATCCACGCAGACGCCTACTCCAACCTCGTCGCCGCGGGCTTTCGCCGCAGTGGGCTGTTCACCTACCGCCCCTACTGCGACCAATGCCGCTCCTGCGTCGCTCTGCGCGTGCCGGTGGGCAGCTTCCAGCCCAGCCGCAGCCAGAAGCGTGCCTTGAAGGCTCACCGCCACCTGCAGGCCAAGGTCATGCGCCTGGGCTATTCGCCCGAGCACTACGCCCTCTACCTGCGCTACCAGGCCGGCCGGCACTCAGGCGGCGGCATGGATCACGACAGCGTCGACCAGTACACCCAGTTCCTGCTGCAGTCGCGCATCAATTCGCGCCTGGTCGAGTTCCGCGAGACCCTGCCCGATGGCAGCACCCCGCTGCGCATGGTGTCCATCCTCGACATCCTCAGCGACGGCCTGTCGGCGGTCTACACCTTCTACGACCCGGACATCGAGGGCAGCTTCGGCACCTACGGCGTGCTGTGGCAAATCCAGCAGGCCAAGGAGCTCAAGCTGACTCACCTCTACCTGGGCTACTGGATTGAGGAGAGCCCGAAGATGGCCTACAAGGCCACGTTCAGGCCGCACCAGATCCTGCAGAACGGCGTCTGGGAAGACGCTGTCGAGACTGAGACCTAGACCAGCACCTCGACGCAGGCCGGGTGGCCGAGGAAGCCCTCGGGGCTGGCGCTGCGGCCATAGGCGCCGCTCTGGTAGACGACGGCCAGGTCACCGACCTCACCCCGTGCCATGTCCATTCGGTCCGCCAGCAGATCCAGCGGCGTGCACAGCGGGCCGACGACGCTGGCCGGCTCCGTCGCCGGCTCGCGGCGGCCTTGCGGCTCGATGGACGCCGGATAGTTCTTTCGCAGCACCTGACCGAAGTTGCCGGAGGCCGAAAGGTGGTGATGCAGTCCGCCGTCCGCCACCAGGAAGACCTGGCCGCGCGACACCTTGCGGTCGACGATGCGGCTGACGTACACACCCGCCTCGCCGACGAAGTAGCGGCCCAGCTCGATGACCAGCTTGGCCAGCGGCAGATCGACCTTGGCGCGCTGCTGCAGGGTGGCGAGGTTGTCGGCGATGGACGAGAGGTTCAGCCGCGACTCACCCGGGAAGTAGGGAATGCCGAATCCGCCGCCCAGGTTCAGGAACTTGACGGGCGACGGCGCCGATTCGGACAGGCGCAGGGCCAGCTCGTAGCACTTGAGCTGCGCCTCGCAGATCGCCTCGGCCTTGAGGTTCTGCGAACCGGCAAACAGGTGGAAGCCTTCGAAGGCCACGCCGTCGCCGCTCAGCCGACCGACCTCGGCCAGCACCTCGGGCAGTGCCTCGGCGTCGATGCCGAACTGCTTGGGGCCACCGCTCATGCGCATGCCCGAGCCCTTGAGCTCGAAGTCGGGATTGACGCGCAAAGCCACGCGCGCCGGCAGGCCCAGGCGCTGCGAAGCGCGCGCCAGCGGCGCCAGCTCGCGCGCCGACTCGACGTTGACCAGCACGCCCGCAGCCACTGCCTGACCCAGCTCGATGTCACGCTTGCCGGGGCCGGCGAAGCTGATCTCGTGCGGATCGGCGCCGGCGTTCAGCGCCACCTGCAACTCGCCGGCCGAGGCCACGTCGATGCCGTCCACGAGGCCCGCCATCAGCCCGACCAGCGCCGGCATCGGGTTGGCCTTCATCGCATAGTGCAGCTCGATGCCCTTGGGCAGCACCGCACGCAGTTCGGCGACGCGCGCCGTCAACAACCCGCGGTCATAGGCATAGAACGGCGTCTGGCCAACACGTTCGGCCAGCACGGCGATGCGCTGGCCACCAACCAGCAACTCGCCGTTGGCATCGCGGGAGAACAGCACGGGGGCGTGCTCGATGACACGCTTCTGGGGGATGGGATCGCTCATGCAGCGTGGCGCCTAAGTGTGGCGTTCTAGCCAGTCGGTAGAAAGGGTCTTGCGGTCGATCTTGCCGTTGGGGTTGCGCGGCAGCGGGCCAGTGCGTACGTCGACGCCATGCGGCACCATGTAGGCCGGCATGCGCGCCTTGCACGCAGCGGTCAGCGCGGGCAGGTCCAGCTCGGCAGCACCTTCAGGCGGAGTGGCAATGACCTGGATGGCCTGGCCGAGGTTGTCATGGTGGACGCCAAAGGCCACGCATTCACCGACCAGCCCCGTGGCATAGAGGACCTCCTCAACCTCGGTCGGGCTGACCCGGTAGCCCGAGGTCTTCATCATCTCGTCGCGGCGGCCCACGAAGTACAGGAAGCCTTCCGCATCGCGCTTGACGGTGTCACCCGAGAAGACGGCGAACTCGGGCAGTTGCAGGCCGGCCTCGCGACCACCAATGCCGGCCGGCAGCGGCTTGTAGCGCTCGGCCGTCTTCTCGGCGTCGTTCCAGTAGCCCAGGCCCACAAGGGCGCCGCGATGCACCAGTTCGCCCGGCTCGTCGGCGGCGCATTCGCTGCCGTCCTCGCGCAGCACCAGGATCTCGGCATTGGGAATGGCCTTGCCGATGGAGTCCGGCCGGCGGTCCACTTCTTCTGGCGGCAGATAGGTCGAACGGAAAGCCTCCGTCAGGCCGTACATCAGGAAGGGCTTGGCGGACGGCGCCTTGGCGCGCAGCAGGTCCAGCGTGGCGCGCGGCATGCGCCCGCCCGTGTTGGCGAAGTAGCGCAGGTTGGCGTCGATGGCGGCCGGCCATTCGAGCTGGGTTAGCTGGATGTAGAGCGGCGGTACTGCGGTGAGGCCCGTGACCTTCTCTCGCTCCATGGCCTTGAGCACGTCGCGGGGCAGCAGATAGTTCAGCAGCACGACGCGGGCACCGCTGTGGAAGGCGGTGGTCAGCTGGCTGAAGCCGGCATCGAAGGACAGCGGCAGCGCGGCCAGCAGCGTGTCGTTCGGGCCGTTCTCCAGATAACTCGCGACGCTGCGAGCGCCCGCCACCATGTTGCGGTGACTGAGCACGACGCCTTGGGGGCGCCCCGTGGAGCCGCTGGTGTAAAGGATGGCGCACAGGTCGGTGTCGATGACACGGTGGCCCGAACATGCCGGCGTGGCCAGCAGATCGTCCCAATACAGGTGAGCAATGTGGGGGGGCAACTTGGGCGCTTGCGCACCCGGCGGCCCCGTCAGCGCGATATGGCGCAACGAAGGGCAATCGGCCAACACCGGCATCAGCAGCGCCAGGCGCTCCGGCGACGTCACCAGCACCTGCATGTCGCAATCGCGCACGATGAACGCGACCTGCTCTGCCTTCAGCAACGGGTTCATCGGCACCATCACTGCGCCAGCAGCGGGAGCACCAAAGCTGGCCACGACGGTTTCCACGCGCTTTTCAAGCCAGACGCCAACCCGACCTGTGCGAGCCACGCCCAAGGCATGCAACCCGGCAGCAAAGCCTGCGATCCTGGATTGCAATTCAGCATAGCCAAGGTGAGCGCTACCGGCCGTCAGCGCGATGGCCTCGGGCGCCCTCTCGGCAGCTTCGTCAACCAGATGATGGAGCAGATGGAAATCAGTGGTCATGTCGGGCGAAGGCGAACGAGACAAACACTTTACCGCCGCGCCTGTCCGGCCAATGCGTGACCAACTTGCCGCAACGACCGAAATCCCCGATTCCAGGGCCCGTGCGACCCGTGATTGTCCCGGGATGCCAAGATCGGTTTGGCATACTAGGCGGTTATGCAACAAGCCCCCGCAATAGTCCTACTCAAAGCACTGACAGGCTTCGAATCCGACACGAACGGCAAACCCATCATCGGCCTCGATGACGCCAGCCTATTCGCCTATGGGCAACTACTGCGGCAGACGGAAACGCTGATTCTGGACATGTTCAGTCGTGGTTTGCTTTCAGGCACCACGCATACCTGCCTGGGTCAGGAGCTGTGCCAGATGGCCGTCGTGCGAGCGCTTGATCACGCTGACGACGTGGTTCTTTCCAATCACCGCAATCACGGGCACTTCCTGACGTATTCGGGTCTATTTGTCGGCCTTGTCGCCGAAATCATGGGCCGAGAAGCGGGAGTTTGTGGCGGCTTTGGTGGCAGCCAGCACATTGCCTTCCGCAATTTCCACAGCAATGGCGTGCAGGCCGGCATGACGGCCATTGGCACAGGCCTGGCACTGGCACGCAAGAAGTCCGGGTCGGCCGGCGTCGTGGCAATCATGGTGGGCGACGGCACGCTCGGCGAAGGCCTGCTTTATGAAAGCATGAACCTGAGCGCCGTGTGGAATGTGCCTGTGCTTTTCGTGGTCGAGAACAACGGCATCGCCCAGACCACGCTGACATCGGACACGGTGGCCGGCACGATTCCAGGCCGCGGCCAGGCCTTTGGGCTGCGTACCTGGCGCCTGGACGACGCCTCTCCCGAGTTCTGCCGTGACGTTGCCGCGATCGTCGCCGAACTGCGCGCTGGCGGCGGTCCGGGCATGCTGACCATCGACACCGGCCGCCTCGGGCCCCACAGCAAGGGTGACGATCTGCGCTCCGCCGAAGAGCGGGAACGCATCGCGCGCCGCGATCCGCTGGCAGCAATGGGCGCACGGCTGGCGCCCGAACTTCGCGCCAGCATCGTCGAGCGCACCGCCGAGTTCCTGCGGGCCGTGGAAGCCCAGGCGCTGGCGTCCGCACCGTCGCGCTTCGCAAGCGTGCCCCAGCATGCATTCCGCCCCGTCGAAGCTGCCGACGCGTCGCTGCCGGCTCAGGCCGCAGAAGTTGGCAATGTGCGCAGTGCGATCAACCAGGCCTTGCGCACCCTGCTCGAACAACGCAGCGACGTCGTCCTTCTGGGCGAGGACCTGCACGAGCCCTATGGCGGCGCGTTCAAGGTCACCGCCGGGCTGTCGGAGGTCTTCAGCGGGCGCGTCATTTCGACCCCGATCAGCGAGGCAGGCATCACCGGCGCCGGCATCGGTCTGGCGATCGCCGGCATGCGTCCCATCGTCGAGATCATGTTCGCGGACTTCGTCACGCTGTGCATGGATCAGCTCTACAACCACGCAGTCAAGTTCCCGGGCATGTTCCCCGACTGCCCCGTGCCGCTGCTGCTGCGCACGCCGTGCGGCGGTCGTCGCGGCTACGGGCCCACGCACAGCCAGAGCGTCGAGAACCTGCTCGTCTCGGTACCTGGACTGACCGTTTTGTACGGCAGTCATCGTCACAACGTCGGCCAGTTGCTGACCGATGCCGCGAGCCGCTGGCCCAACCCGACCGTGTTCCTTGAGCACAAGCTGCTGTATGGCGAGGCCCAGTCCCCAGCCGGCTATCACAGCCTGGCCGCCGACCCCGATGACCTGGGCGCGTCGCTGTTCCCCACGCTGCGTATGGGCGACGGCGAAGCCGATGTCACGCTGGTCAGCTTCGGCGGCATGCTTCCGGTCGTGGAACGCGCGGCCGAGCAGTTGCGCCAGGACGAAGAGTTGGTCGTCGACATCGTCGCTCCGGCGATGCTGGCACCACTGCCCCGCCACACGCTGCTGAACGCACTGATGGCGTCGCCGCGCATCGCCGTCGTCGAAGAATCCCACGTGAACTACGGCGTGTCGGCCGAACTGCTGGCATGCCTGGCCGAAGCGGGCTATCGCGGCCGGATCGTGCGCATCGGCACGCCACCGGCACCCATCGCGGCCGCGCGCAGCCTGGAAGCCGCACAACTCCCCAACGAACAGGCCATCGTTGACCACGTTCTCGACCTCTTCTGATCTCTCAAAGGCCCGATAAACATGCCCACCGCGATCCATGTGCCGCGCATCAACAACAACGACGACGAGGTCAAGCTCGTCGCGCTGAATGTCGCTGTGGGTGACACCGTCATACCTGGCCAATCCGTGGCCGAGGTGGAAACCGACAAGGCCGTCGTCGAAGTCGAGGCCACCGCTGGCGGCGTCGTGCTCGCCGTGCGCGGCGAGATCGATACGAAGTTGCAGGTCGGCTCTGTACTGATCTGGCTGGGCGCGAGCGCCGACGAGGCCGTGCCCGGCGAGGCCGGCAGCGCCAATGACGGCGCAGCCGCCACGGGCGCCGAACCCACCGCCAAGGCGCGCGACCTGCTCCGCCGCTTCGGCCTGCAGGCTGCTCAGGTGGCAGCCAGCGGCGCGCGGCTCTCTGCTGCCGATGTCGAGCGCCACATCGCGGCATTGGGCCTGGCCCCGGCAGGCGCCCCGGCGGTCGCGCGCGCGCCGCAGCGCTCCGCGCCGCTGGAGCCCGGCCAGCTGCGCGATCTGCGCAGTGACGAACTGGGCATGGTCAGCACGGTGTGCTGGCACCGCGACGAGGCCGTCAGCGGCTATCTCGAAGTGTCGTACGACCCCGCGCCCTGGGAGGCGCTGGCAGCCCGCGTGCAGGATGAGCACAAGCTGCTGCTGAACCCACTGCTGCCGCTGATGGCCCATTCGCTGGCACGGCTGGCCGCCGACTCGCCGCGGCTGAACGCGACGCTGGTCGGCAAGCAACGCCATGAGTACGACCACGTCAATCTGGGCTTCACGGTGCAGGCCGGCGATGTGCTGTACCTGGCGGTCGTCCATGACGCCGCCCGCCTGTCGCAAATCGATTTCGTCCAGCAGCTCATCGACCTGCAGCGGCGCGCCGCCGGCCACCATTTGAAGGCGCGCGAGACTCAGGGCATGACGCTGGGCTTTTCCAGCATGGCTCGCTGGAAGGTATCCCGCCACATTCCGGTGCTGGCGCCGCACACGGCGCTGATGGTGGCCCACACCGTCGACGGTGAAGGGCGTGCCGTGCTCGGTGCCTCCTACGATCACCGCGTGCTGCACGGCGCCGCAATCGCGCAGACGCTGAACAAGCTGTCCAAGCCGCCTGCACCGCGCTGAGCGCCGACGCGCCTCTCCCCAATTGCACCCATCACTCGGATCTACGCACCACCATGCTTCCCGACAAGAACGACATCCAGCTCGCCATCAAACAAAAGGTCATCGAGTTGGCCGAAGGGATGGGCAGCGACGCCAGCGATCTGGCCCTGGATGAAATCATCCCGGCCAGCGGCTATATCGACTCCGCAGCCCTGCTGGAACTGATCGCATGGTTCGAAGCGCAGTACGGCATCCAGGTGCCGTCCGAGGACCTGACCATCGACAACCTGGGGTCGGCGGTGCTGATGGCGGACTACCTGCTCAAGCGCAAGTCCGCAAACTGAGTCATGGGACACGGCGGCGGCATCAGCCTCGAACCCTCCTTCCTCGACAGCCCTGACGGCCCGCTGTTTGCCATGCTGCACCGGCCCGCCGATGGGCGGCCGTGGCTGGGCACGTTCTTGTGCTGCATGCCGTTCAACGAGGAGATGAACCGCTGCCGCTCAATGACGAGTGAGCTGGCGCAACGCCTGGTGCCCGCAGGCTACGGCCTGATGGTGCTCGACCTGCTGGGCACCGGCGACAGCGCTGGCCAATACAGCGATGGCCGATGGTCGACCTGGGTCGACAACCTGCAGGCGGCGCTGCACGGGCTGCGGCAGCGCCCGGGCGGTTGCGTGGGCCTGCTGGGCATCCGGCTAGGCGCCATCCTGGCCGCCGAACTGCACGCACGCGAAGCCGACCCGGCGCTGACTCTGCTGCTCTGGCAACCAGTGCTGGACGGCAAGACGCATCTGACCCAGTTCATGCGCGTGCGCATCGCCGCCAACATGGACCGCACCGATCAGCCCCGCGAGACGACGACGACGATGCGCCAGCAATGGTCGAGCGGCGAGATCGTCGAGATCGCGGGCTATGCGCTGCATCCCGAACTGGCTCAGGCCATCGATCAGGCCAGCCTGGCCGCAAACCCGCTGGCGGCCGGCACCCGCCTGCTGTGGCTGGAACATTCGATCGAGGCCGATGCCGCACTGAGCCCGGCCACCCAACGCCTGCTGGAACGCTGGCCCGGTGCCGCCGTCGAGCAAACGGTGCAGCTCTTCCAGGGCCCGGCCTTCTGGCAGGTGCACGAACGCGTCGACGCGCCCCAGGTCATCGACGCGACCGCCGCCTGGCTGCGGGCACGCGAGGTGACCCATGCGTGAAACCGCCCATGTGATCGACTGCGGCGGCGTCCCGATGGTGGGCATCCTGCATCACCCCGACCAGCCGCCCACGCGGGCCCTCCTCATGGTGACGGCTGGCGGCCCACAGTACCGCGTGGGCGGCCACCGGCAGTTGACGCTGTGGGCGCGCGCGCTGTGCGAACAAGGCCTGGCCGTGCTGCGCTTCGATCAGCGCGGCAAGGGTGATGCGTGGGGTGAATACAGGGACTTTGTCGACCTCGACGACGACATTCGCTGCGCGTTGGACCGTCTGACTGCCGAATGCCCGACGCTGCGAGAGGTCGTCCTCTGGGGCGAGTGCAATGCGGCTTCGGCCATCCTGTACTACGCCTACCGCGATGCACGCGTGAGCGGCGCCGTGCTGCTGAACCCCTGGGTGCACACCGAAGCCGGCGCCGCCAAGGCGACGTTGAAGTACTACTACCTGCAGCGGCTGATGCAGCCCAGTTTCTGGCGCAAGCTGCTGAGCGGCCGCTTCAATCCGGTCGCTTCGCTGGCGTCAGTCGTGCAGTTGCTGCGCGCAGCGAGCCGTTCAACCACGCCGTCAGGCGCTGGGACTGCAGCGGCGAATGTGGCAGAAATCAGCCGAAGTCTGCCGCTGACCGAGGGCCTGCTGCTGGGCCTGCAACGCTTCAAGGGCCGGCTGCTCGTCGTGCTGAGTGGCCGCGATCCGGTGGCGCATGAGTACGAGACCGTGGTCGCCGGGTCGCCGGCCTGGCAGAAGGCCTTGTCAGACTGCCACACCTTGACCGAGCGTTTCGCTGACGGCGACCACACCTTCTCGTCGGCGGAGCAGCGCAATCAGGTCCTGGCCACGGCGCAGGCCTGGCTGCGCAGCCTGCCCAACCAACCGCATTGACGACCCATGGCGCGCCCGAGCATTGAACCCGTCACCGATGAGCGCCTGGAAGCCGTCGCTACCTTCCTGCACGAGCACCTGAACGGCAGCCGTTCGGCGCAGGTCTGGGCCGACGACTTCCGCCGCAGCCGTCGACCCGAATCGCCCAACTACGGCTTCTGCCTGCTGGACGAGGGCCGCCTGGTGGGCGTCATCGGTGCGCTATACGGCAACCGATTGCGTGATGGCAAGGCGGAGCAGCTCTGCAACATCACCAGCTGGTGCGTGCTGCAGGAGTACCGCCAGCACAGCACCCGCCTGGCGATGGCAGTGCTGGGCCAGGGCGACGAGCGCACCTACACCGATTTCTCGCCGACCAAGGTGGTCGCCGCCACGCTGAAGTTCTTGAAGTTCAACGAGCTGGACGAGCGGCGCGCAGTCAGCGTCAACCTGCCGCGCTGGGTGCCTGGCGTGCGGCTCTTCAAGCAACATGCTGACATTGCTGCAGGCCTGAGTGGCGACGCACTGCGGGCGTTCGAGCATCATCGCGACCTGCCTTGGCTGCGCCACCTGTTGATCACCCGCAGCGGTAAAGCCTGCCATGTCATCTACAAGCCCGTCCGCATCAAGGGCCTGGGAGCTGCTCACGTGCTGCATGTTGGCGACGCCCAGCTCTACCGAGAGGCGGCAGGTCGGCTGGCCCTGCATTGGCTGCTGCAGGGCCTGCCGCTGAGCGTCGTGGAACTCCGCACCGTGCCGCAGCCACCCCGCCCGTACCGCGTGCAGACCGGCTTCACACGCAAGGTCGTGCGCCCGGCGCCCGGCATGTCGGACAACGTGGACTATCTGTATTCCGAGACCCTGCTGTTCGACCTGACCTGAATCCTCACGCCCCTGCACCTCGTCATCGAGGCCAATAAGTACAGTCGCCAGAACCAACAAACACACACATGCTGAACGACCTCCTGAAACTGCTGGACAGCACCCTGGGCCTGGGCGGCCGCGCCCTGCAATTCGACGTCGACACCGCCTTGTTGTCGTCGGTGCCCGAGCTAGACTCGATTGGCGTCGTGTCCGTCATCACCGCGCTCGAAGAGCGCTTCGGCTTTGCCGTCGAAGACGACGAGATCGACGGCCCGACCTTTGCGACCGTGGGTAGCCTGCTGGCCTTCGTCGAAGGCAAGCTGGCGAACGGCTGACGTCGTGAGCCTGCCAGCCATCCTTTGGAAGATCTGAGATGAGTTCGCCCGTCGTCAGCATCGTCATCCCGAGCTACAACTGCGCGCGCTACATCGCCGAGACGCTCGGTAGCGTGGTGCACCAGACCATGCCGGACTGGGAAGTCGTCGTCGTGGACGATGGCTCCAGCGACGAGACGGTGCGGATTGCGTCGACCTTCGATCCGCGGGTACGCGTCATCGAACAGCGCAATGCTGGCGTCTGTGTCGCGCGCAACCACGGCTTCGAAGCCTCGCGGGGGCGCTTCCTCTGCTTCCTGGACCATGATGACTACTGGTTCCCGGAAAAGCTGGAGCGCCAGCTGGGCTGGATGGCCCGCCGGCCCGAACTCGGTGTGGTCTACAGCAACTGCATCAACTGGTACCCGGTGGACGGCGTCTTCCCGGCGCCGCAGACCCTGCGCCCCGAGGACGACGCTGACGTGCTCGACGAACCGTTCACGGGCTGGGTCTACCACCAGTTCATGCTGGACAGTTGCGCGCTGACCAGCTCCGCGATGATTCGGCGCGAGGCATTGCAGGACTGCGGGCTGTTCGACGTCGATCTGCCGTACAGCGAAGACTGGGACTTGTTCCTGAGACTGTCGAGGCGTTACCAGTTCGCCCAGATGCACTGGGGCTCGACGCTGTACCGCCAGCACGCCAAGCAAGGCAGCCGAGTCGCACGACCGGTGGACTACCGCACCGAACTGCTGCTGCGGGCCGAGCGGGATTGGGGTCTGACAGGGCCGGATGGCACGGAGGTCGACCCCCAACAATTTGCGCAACTGCTCGCAAGGTTCCGCATGGAGTTCGGCCGGCAGCACCTGATGGCCGGCAATCGCCGGCAAGGCGTTGCAGCACTTCTCGATGCATGGTCCCGCAATCCGGTCAAGCTACGCTACCTCGGCCAAGCGATCGCCGGCATCGCGGGATGGACTCCAAAATCCTGATTCGAAACCCAACTGGCGCGGCATCAGTCTTCACGTCGGTCCAATGCTTCGCTCAAGTCACAAGGCATCACGAGGATGAAATTCAAAGTCCGTGCTGATTCGACCGCACCTCTGTTGCTGGGGTTGGCTTTCCTGTGCAGCGTCCCTCAAGTCCTTGCCCAGCAACAGCTTTCGGCGGAGGACGCTGAATGCGGCGTGATGCACCGTGTCGACTTCATGCCGCCGATGGACTACCGCACGGACGAGAAGAAGCTTCTTAAGAACGTCGAATTCAATCACTTCGCACCGAATGTCGAAACCCTGACGAAGCCGATGTTCCAGTATTTCGGCTCGGACATCAGCTACACGCTGCACGCCTTTCCCAACCACGCCCGCGCGCTGTTGACCTTGATGCGGCTTGGCGAAAAGGAGCGCACCGAGCAGCCCAAGGGCCTGCCCTACACCATCGACTGCTTCATGCGCCGTGCATTGCGCTTCCGGCCCGATGACCCCGTCGTTCGGATGATCTACGTGAACTACATGATCAAGAAGGGCCGCCTCCAGGAAGCGACGGCGCAACTGGACTACGTTGCCTTGAAGGACGAGGACGGGAATCCGATGACCCAGATGAACATCGGCCTGCTGTTTCTCGACATGAAGGCATACGACCGCGCCAATGCCCAACAGCAACGGCTGGAGGCGATGGGGTTTCCTGAACAGGAATTGAAACGACAACTGACCGCTGCGGGCAAGCTGACGCCGAACGCCACGATCAAGGCGGCCGACGCAGCCTCGGCAGTGGCGCCAGGGGATCCCGCCATCGCTGCGTCCGCTGTCAGTCCGGCACGTTGAGCGATGCACATCGACAGATTCAGCTGCATTTGCAGGGCGTGCGTCCCGCCAAGCCATGCACTTTCCACAGAACACCACGCAGTCCATTTCATGCGCTGATCCGCACCGCGGCATCACGATGACAACGACAGTCAAAAGGAACCCCTTGGACCCGCAAGAACTCAGCTCGCCGAATAACGCGCCGGCCGCCCATGCCGGGCAACCGAGCCCATGCGGCGGCCAGGCAGACATCTTCAAGGGCCGCCCTCGCCGGCTTGGACAGGCGGCTGGCAGCCGTTGGAATGGGCAATGGGGCGCCGAGGACTGGCGTGCCGCGTTGGTGAATGGCCCTTCGGCGCTGATTTCCGTTGACGGGCCGTTCGCCGTCGCGCTGCACGAGCCCGGCGGCCGGGTGCTGATGGCCGTCGACCGCTTCGCCATCCAGAGTCTGTGCTACCGCATCGACAACGGCGTTCTGCGCGTGGCGGAACGGGCAGACTCCTTGGCTGACGAAGGCGACGACCTCGACCCTCAGGCGCTGTATGACTACCTGTACTTCCACGCCATCCCGTCGCCACGCACGGCATACCGTGGCGTGCATCGGCTGCCGCCGGGCCACTATGCCATCTACGAGCATGGTCAATTGACCGTTGCCGCGTATTGGTCGCCGCGATTCGACGATGAAGGTCATGGCGAACCATTCGAGTCCCTGAAGGGAAACTTCAGGACCCTGTTGCGCCAAAGCGTTGCAGAGCAACTCGACGAGGGCAAAGCGGCCTGCTACCTCAGCGGCGGGACGGACAGCTCCACCGTCGCCGGGATGATTCGCGAGGTGAGTGGGCAACGCGCGGCCAGCTATTCCATCGGGTTCGATGTCAACGGCTATGACGAAATGTCCTATGCCCGACTTGCGGCCAAACATTTCGATACCGAGCACCACGAATACTATGTCACGCCGGAGGACCTGGTCCAATACATTCCAAAGGTGGCGGCCAGTTACGATCAGCCATTCGGAAATTCATCGGCGCTACCGTCCTATTTGTGCGCCGTGATGGCTCGCAACGATGGCGTCCGGCGCATTCTCGGCGGCGATGGCGGTGATGAACTCTTCGGCGGCAATACACGCTACGCCAAGCAACGCGTTTTCAATCTGTACGGGCAGATTCCACAGGCACTTCGCCGCCATATCCTTGAACCGCTGATCCTGCCCAGGCACGCGACGCCACTCCTGCGCAAGGCGGCGAGTTATATCCAGCAGGCAAAAAACCCGCTGCCCGCTCGCCTTGAAAGCTACAATCTGATATTGCGCCTTGGCTTGACAACGGTATTGTCACCCCAGTTCCTTGAGCGCTTGGTATTGGACCAGCCTGCGATTGACCAGGCCGCCGTCTGGCAAGTAGCAAGAACCAGCAGTTCGTTGAACCGGCAACTCGCGTTTGACTGGCGCTACACCTTGGCGGAAAACGATCTGCCCAAGGTCTGTGGCAGCAGTGGCCTAGCCGGACTTGAAGTCGGCTTCCCGATGCTTTCCAACGCCCTGCTCGACTTCTCCTGCAAGTTGCCGACCAACTACAAGCTACGCCAGTTGAAACTACGCTGGTTCTTCAAGGAGGCCTTGCGCGACTTCCTGCCACAAGAAATCATCACCAAGAAGAAGCAGGGTTTCGGCTTGCCGTTCGGTGTCTGGACAGTACGCCATCCAGGTTTGAACAAGTTGGCCACCGATTCCTTGGGTAGCCTGGGTGAGCGCGGGTTGATCCGGAAAGACTTCATTACGGAGTTGATGAATCAGCGCTTGGCAGAGCATCCCGGCTACTACGGCGAAATGGTCTGGATCCTGATGATGCTCGAACACTGGTTGCAGAAGCACGCACCGTCCTACCGCCTCAACTGAGACGGCGGCGGATACAGCAAATCAAGACAGACAGCCGGACTCCTATGCAACAACGCGTTCGTGACGCCTGGGCAAGTATTCAACGACGCTTTGGAAAGGCGTGGCTGGATTTTCGTTGCCGCTCCATTCGCAAGACGCCTCCTATTGTCTGCAATCCCGACAGCAACGTCGTCGTCGTCAGTCAGATCTACCATCCTGATGTGACGATGTATCTATTGGCGGCAAAATCGTTTGCTCAATATGTGCAGCCCAAGAAATTTGTTCTTGTGGATGACGGATTGACAGAAGAAGATCGCCGGCTATTGCAGCATCATTTGCACCGCGCCGAGTTCATACCGCGCCAATCGATCGACACGGAAGGCCTGCCAACCGGTGGATGCTGGGAGAGATTTCTGACTCTCGCGCACCAGAACCAGGGTCATTTCGCCATCCAGCTCGACTCGGATACGCTGACCCTCAGCGCGCCCACGGAAGTCCTTGCGTGCATCAAGGAAGGCCGCACGTTCACGCTCGGTACCCGTACCGGGCGGAAACCCGTCCCGTTGAGCGAGGTCAGTCGCTTCGCGCAAACCCACACAGGCACCCATGTGCAAACGGTTGCCGAAATCAAGTTGGGCGAGTACGCACCCGAAGATCCTTCGCTGCGCTATGTGCGCGGTTGTGCCGGCTTTGCGGGCTTCGCACCGGGCCAGTTGCAGAAACACAAGATCCGCGATTTTTCGCTTCGAATGGAAGTTCTATGCGGCAAATCGAAATGGAACGAGTGGGGATCCGAGCAGGTCACCTCGAACTTCTTCGCCGCCAACGCACCCGACAGCCTCGTCCTCCCGGTGGAAGCCTATCCATTCTGGGCACCGGATATCAATATCAACGCGGCGCGATTCCTTCACTTCTTCGGCACGTTCCGCTTCACGGGCGGCATGTATGCCCGAAAGGGCGCGCAAGTCGTCCAGCAAGCCAACGCCTCCAGACCGGTTTGACAGCAAGTCAACCCTGCCCCTCCGATAGCGAAAGATAATATGCAGAAAAACAAGTTGATGTGGACCCTCTCTTACTATTACGAGAAGATCATCAACTCCGCCTTCGTTGATCAACGCCAGCTTCATGCGCTCTGGGAGCAGGCCCAGCTCAGGCAGCTCTTCGAGTATCTCGACGTCGACTGCGTCTTTGATATCGGCGCCAATGAGGGACAATATGCCGAAATGCTCAGGCGCAAGGTAGGGTATCAAGGCCTGATAATCTCGTTCGAGCCTATTCCCCGCGCAGCAGAGATCATCAAGAAAAAGGCCGCTCACGACCCCAAGTGGATTCTCGTGCAAGGCGCCATCTCTGAAAGCGACGGCCAGCAGCAGTTCAATATCATGAACGATTCGCAGTTCAGTTCGTTGAGCAAGCCACGTCACGACGAGGTGGGTATTTTTGCGAACATGAACAAGGTCCAGCAAAGCATCACCGTACAGACCGAACTCCTGGAAACTGCGTGGCGCAGGCTGAGTGCAGAGCATGGTTTCAAGCGCCCGTTCCTGAAGATGGACACACAGGGCTTCGACTACAAGATCGTGCAAGCCGGTCAATCCGTCATCAAGAACTTTGTCGGGCTGCAAAGTGAGTTGGCCATCAGAAAACTCTATGCGGACTCCACCGACTTCCGCGACAGCATCGCCCTATATGAACAAAGCGGCTTTTCGCTGACTGCGTTTGTGGCCAACAACGAGGGAGTCTTCCCCCGCTTGCTTGAAACTGACTGCGTCATGATCCGCTCGGATCTGGTGCGCTGAACCAGCGGGGCAAGGGACCTGCGCCGCCCAATACCGAACGGATAGTCGGACAACGGCCACCTCGCGTCAGAGGCTGGCCCGGCTGCAAATGCAAGTGCCACATTGAAAGTCGAATAGGAACAGCATGTCCCGATCAATGTCGGCGTATCTCGACCTGCTCCGGTTCTTCTCGGCTTTGGTCGTTTTGCTGCATCACGCCGCACCGATCTTCTTTGCCGGTCTACCGCTGCCGTTTCCCGGCCACCATGCCGTCATCCTGTTCTTCTTCATCTCGGGATTCGTGATCGCACATGTCGCGTCCAAACCTACGCTGCGCTTTCAGGGGTATGTGAATGATCGCCTATCCCGGCTGTTGTCAGTCGCCGTCCCGGCGTTGGTCCTGGGATTGATCGTCACGCTGGCGATTGGGGCAAGTCTCGAATCCACACCTGCGGCCGACCATCTGGGCGATCTGGTCATGGGCGTGGGCGAGGCATTGCGACGTACGGGATTGAATCTGGTTTTTGCTGGCCAACTGTGGTGCATCAATTCCATGGCGCCACTGAATGGCGTCTTCTGGTCATTGAACTATGAGTTCTGGTACTACCTGATTTTCGCCGCCTGGCACTTCGCAAGGCCGGGCTGGCGGGTTTGGCTTGCTGTAGCCGCCTTGTTGGCCGCCGGACCAAAAATGGCTCTACTTCTACCCTGCTGGATTGCCGGCGTGTTGGTCTATCGCAATCTCGATCGCTGGAAAATGTCGAACGCGAACGCCACGCTGCTGTTCTCACTCTCGTCGCTGGGATATCTTCTGGTATTTTGGTTTGACTTGCCGGTTCAGATTCGCAATCTCATGGACCAGCATTGGCCGCATTGGATGTCCACGTTGGGCGGATCACGCAGCTTTGTGGGCGACTACATTTTGGCGGGGTTGTTCTCGCTGAATTGCATTGCATTTGCCTCCATGGACAACGCAATCACGCGCCGGGTGTGCGCCGTCGAGCACCAGGCGCGGCGTCTCGGCTCTTACACGTTCTCCATCTATGCGTTTCACACGCCACTGCTCGCCATCTGCGTCTTGGCCTTGTCGCTGATGCCGTCTTTTCCAGCCAGCGGAATGGCCGCACTGTTGGCCGTCACCCTTGGCTCCATCGCGCTGGCCACGGTGACTGAACACAAGCGTCAGTTTCTCCGCGCCTTGTTGGGCAGGCTGGAAGATCGTCGCCCCTGATCCAGCGGCCTGCTTTCAATCGCTATTGAAACGCAGATCACGCCTGGGCCTCACGATGGGCGACGACCCTCGTAGCTGCTACTGCAGCCCTGCAGCGGCAAACATCTTGCCGAAGTTTTCGTTTGCCAGGCCGATGAGGCGGTCGCGATGCTCAAGCAACTCCGCCTTCGGGGCCGACAGCACGCTGCCGATGGCCTCTTGCGCCGCTGCAACTTGGGTGGGATCGACGCAGCGGGATGAGGCCGGGCGCGCCCAGCTGCGCAGATAGGACACCAGCTTTGGGTTCTTCAGACCGAGGCCGAGATGGGGCACTCCGAAGGATTGGGACGTCACCTGGCCGTGCAGGCTAGTGCCGAAAAACAAGCCCGCATGTGCGATCGCGCCCATGATGTCGAGCACAGAGGCTTCATCGGAGAAGATTCGGTTCGGTGTACGCAACCGGCGCGACAGGTCGGCCAGGAACTCCTGGTCGTCCAGCCCGACATACCGCCCTATGGGCAACAGCAGCGCGGGCAGGCCCGTCGCCTCGTAGGCCCCTTCAAGAACGGAGATGATGTTGTCCTGGTGCAGCCGGCCGAAGTCCGCATTGGCCTGGAAGCAGAGGTAGGGGCTCTTGTCGGGCATGCCGGCCGGAAGATCGTCCGCCGCGAAGCAGGTCGACATCATGATCGCGGAGTCCGGTGCCTGCACGGTCGGCACCATGCCGGACAGCAGTTGCATCGTTTCGTCATCGCGCACGGACATGAAGTCCGCATTGCGCAGGCTCGCCAGCACCGCTGAACGACGCGCTTCAGGCAATGCCGCGACTTCAGCGCCGCCACCGACAGCGTTGTAGAGCACCTTGACGCGCTGATTGAAGTCGGACGCCTCGATCACGAAAGGGGCACAGGAGCGGCCACCAAAGTAGCGCCGCACCCAATTGTCCATGCGGCGCTGCCCAAATACTCGCTCGGCCCGATACAGGTTGGCGTTCGCAAACGCGCCCAGGGTATTGGCATAGATATAGACCCAATCCACACCCAATACACCCCCGCCATTGACGATGCAGGTATCGCCATCGGCGAGGAAGGAGCCATCGTACATCTCCCGAATCGGCCGCGTCGGCATGGCGCCGTATTGCGATAGGTCGGATTGCCGCAGCGCAAAAACGCCCACTTCCACGTCCGGAAACCGCTTGGCGATGATGCGTGAAGTGATCATGGGGAACAACAGGTCCCCGTAGTTGAATCGGTCATAAGCACCGATTAGCGCTATCTTTCGCGCACGATTATTGGATTTCATTGTCATGCCCTCTGAAATATCGCTTTCAATTGATCAGCCAACGCAGCATCGATGGCGTCGTGCGAAAACCTGGCCAGCGCCGCCTGATAGGCTTTTGTACCCAACTGCGCCGCACCACCTGGATCGGCCAGCAGTTCACGCAAGGCACGCGCGAATGCCTGGGTGTCATCCACCGCCAGCACGCCGTCACTGGCAGACAAACCGTGCCGCGCACAGGCTGCCCGGTATCCAACCACAGGACGGCCCCGCGCCATGGCTTCCGGGACCTTGAGGTTGGATCCCACCACAAACCTCAGCGGCACCACCGCCACGTGCGACTGCGCATAGTATGTCGAGATATCAGGCGCATCGGGGTGCACCGAAATACCGTCCCGCCCATCCAGCGCGAGCAAGCTATCCGGCATTGCACGCCCGACGATCTTGAACTCAGCTGTCGGAAGCTGCATGCGCACCAAAGGCCAAATATCGGCAATGAAATGCTGTACGGCATCCAGATTGGGCTGGTACGCCATCGTACCGACGAAAAGTGCCGTTGGGGGGCGCTCTTCCGCGGTCGCGCGCGGAGCCCCTTCAATCAACGCGCTGTTGTTGACAGCCATTACTCGCGCGTTTGGAAGCGCACGCGCCTGCAGATAGCTCACATCGGCAACCGAGCTGCAAAGATGCGCATCCCAGTGGCGCAAGATGGCACGCTCCCAACACCAGACCTTCAGCCGATTGAAGTACTCCGCCGCAAGCTGCCGCCACCCCGGGTTGGGTTTCACCAATCGCCCGTAAGGGATGATATTGGCAGACTCGAGGAAGTCCCAATCGATGACGCGGCGCGCCTCTGGTTTCAGCACATTCAGGCGGTCCACCACGCAAGCGGAGCCCAGGTGAAATGCGAATACCCCATCAAACCCACGATGGGGCAAGGCGTTGGCGAGCATTTGCGCCTCGTCCCTGCCAATCAGAGAAATCAGCCCGCTCATGCTCCAGGCCGACCGAAAAACCCGATCCATCAGCGAAGCACGGCGGTTGAAGCGAAACTCATGGCCGCTGCGCTGGCCCACTTGCGCCAAGTCCGTCGAGGACGCCACCAGGGATTGCAGCGATGCCGGCAACGGCCGCGACTCATTGCTCAGGCAGAGCATATGCACACGCCCACAGCCCGCCAGGGCTCGCAGGCTGGCGGCCGCTCGCTGCTGCGTTCCGCCTCCATTTTCATCAGGAGGCCACCTTGTGACAAATAACAGGTCCAAACAGTCACCCTCCCAAATCGTCAACCATCCACCTGCTGCTGATGGAAAAGCGTGCCCCGGGATCTTCGTCCAGAAACAACGGCACGCCGCGAAAAACCAAACGCTCGCGCAGCCTTCGAATCCATATCAGGCCTTCTTCCGCGCGAACAGTTGAATCAACTCATCAACGGCCTTTCGGTTAATGAACCAACTCATCAGCAGGTATGACACCGCGCCAATGCCGATCAATGTCAGCAGGCGCGTGGCTTGTGGCAGCGACAGCATGCTCTGTTTCGCTAACCAGAGAATCAATGCCATCAGCAGCGTACAAACCAGCGGCCTGAAAATGGTGGCCAACAGGCCGCGCCAACCCACCTGGGTGCCGCGCAGCGACAAATGCAGCGTCAACAATGACACCGACAGGTGGGACAGCGTCAAGGCAACGGTCACCCAAAGAATGCTGTGCTCACGAGCACTCCACAGTGCCGCCGCAACGATCGGTACGGATGCCAGCGATATCTTCATCGTCAAATCGGCACGCCCTCGGGCCAGCAACGTGCTGCCGACGAGAAAGGTGACGCTTTGCACCAGACACAGCCCGCTGAGCACGGAAACGAGCGGTGCCGCCTCAGCCCATTGCGCACCGAACACCACGCTCAGCAGTTCGGGGGCCAGCACCGCCAAACCCAGCAGGGTCGGGAAGGCGATCAACGACACGACGCTGATCGTCTTGCGCACCCCGGCATCGACGCGATGCTGCGAATCCTGCAGGCGAGCGAACACAGGGTAGATCGCCCGGACGGCGGCCGACGTGAATTGGGCGACCGGCATCCAGGCCACGGTGATCGCCATGGACAACAGGCCCATGGCGCTGGCGCCGATCACTGGCGCAACGATCAACTGTTGCAGGTTGCGGGTCAGATGGTTCGCGATATTGCTGATCAGCAGTTGCCCCGAAAACCCCATGATCCCCTTCATGGACGCGGGCTGGAATTCAAACGAGGGGCGCCACGCCGAGCGCCAGACCAGGTACACGAGATTGACGGCCGTACCGATCAGCGGCTGGAAAACCAGCGACCAGATACCCGCCCCCATGACGGCGAGAACCACAGTGCAGCCCGCACCCACCAGGCTGCCAATGGTCGTGCCGAGCGCCACATGGTTGAACGCCAGTTGCCGCGTCAACACCGCTTGCGGCATGACCACGAGGCCGGTCACCACCAGATTCAGCGCCGAGACCCACAGCAAGTGCTGCACCAGCGGCTGCTTGAAATAGTCTGCTGCTGCGGGTCCGACAGCCACCACCAACACGCCGACGAGAACGCCGATCGCAAGATTGGCCCAGAAGCAAGTCGACAGCAGCGTCTGGCTGACCTCCTTGCGCTGGATCAGCGCCGAGCCGATGCCGAAGTCGATGAACAGTTGCGCCAGTTCGTTGACGAACAGCGTCATCGCGAAGATGCCGTACTCGGTCGGGCTGAGATAGCGCGCGAGCACGATGGTCGTGCCGATGGCGACGAACTGCCGGAAGAGCTGCGACCCGCCCAGCCACGCAACGTTCTTGATCGTCTTGACTGCGTAGGATTCGTCTGCGGAAGGTGTTTGGCTCAAGCTGGACTCAGCGTTCAAAAGGGTTGCGAACGGGTTTCGGGCGTCGCATTCAATGCGCGACCTGCCGCACCGGCAACCGGAACAGAAGTGAAAAGTACTTTCGGTACACCGCCTTGCGCTGCTCGGTGAAGCGCGCCAGCAGCACGATCAGGCCGAAGCAGCCGAGCATGATCAGCGCATAACCCCAGAACACGTCGTCACGGGGCCAGAACACATGCACCATTTCAAAGATCGGCATGTGGTACAGGTAGATGCTGAAGGAGCAGGCCGCAGCCGCCTTCACCAGCCGCTCCAGCCAGGCGCCGAACTCGAATTGCGCATGCAGGGCACCGACGAAATTGAGGAAGACCAGCAGCCCCAGCAGATAGTCGCCAAGCAAGGGCTCGGCAGGTTTGCGACCGGTCTGCCCGGCATACCAGGCGCCGGCCCAGGCGTCCAGCCAGTTGTCCACGCCGAGAATCTTGACGAGAACATAGCCTGCCAGGCTGCCGTAGACCAGCAGGCGCGATGCCATGCGCGACAACGTGATGCGGTGTTGCTGGAAGTACAGCAGGCTGCCGGCCAGCCAAAGCGGCAGCAGCGCGATGATGCCGGGCCCCATCACCAGCAGCACCAGCGCGACGAGGAGCCAGCGCCAGCGCCCACGGGCATACAGGGCAGCCGCGAACAACACGTAGTACCAGACCTCGAAATTGAGCGACCAGTACGGAAAGTTGTTGGGCGGCACTTCGTTCAACGTCCACAGGCTTCCGACGAAGCTCAGGTAGATGGGCAGATACAGCCACAGCTTGCGCAACTGATAGTCAAGCGGCTGGCCGGTAGCATGGCTGATGACGGCGCTCGCCAGCAGCGACAGCATCACAGCCGGCACCGCGACCGAATAGACGCGTGCCGCCCGGTTGACGGCGAACTGCGCCACCGTGCGGTCGCGAGCGGTGCCGCACCAGCTGATGACGAAGCCGGACAGCACGAAGAAGATGATTACGGCGTCCCGGCCCGGATTGGTCAGGTCGCAGAAATCGGCCAGCGGCCGGTAGAAGATCTTGCCGTGCCCCAGCAGCACGATCATCGTGGCGACGAAGCGGGCCGCCTCGAGATAGATCGACATCGACGGGTTCATGCGCGACCCCACAGGTTGCGCAGCATGCGCATGCCAAAGCGGCCCCGCGTCACATCCCAGGGCGTGAAGCGGGGCATCTGGAAGATGTCCGAGCTCGGCTTCGCGGCACCCCAGGCCGTTGCGAAGGCAGCGTCAAAGCCTTCCTTGCCGATCAACGCCGCCGTCGCATCGTCATAGTCGACGCCGGGCTTGCCGTTCGGGTAGGCGAACAACCCCACCCGCTCGCCCAGCAACTGCTCCAGCGTCCGCCGGCTCTCGCGCACTTCTTGCAGAACCTCGTTCGCGGACAGCTTCAGCAAAATGGGATGGTTGACGGTATGCGCGCCGATGACGAGGCCCGCGGCACGCATCGCACGCACCTGAGCCGAACGCATCATCAGGTCGTCCGGCAACGTGACACCGGCCAGGGCGGCGATCTCGGCCACCACTTCCAGGCGCCGTTGCGGCGCCAAGTACTTCACGACCGACAGGATGGCGTGGATGGCCTCGCGGCGCTGGCGCAGATCGCCGAGCGCATAGCGGCCCAGGCCCGGCGCCAGGCTCGTCAAGTCCAGCTCGCCAAGCGCCGTGCCCCGTACCGCCTCGATGACGCTGTCATTCCACATGCGCCCGCCATCCAGGTAGCCGGTGGCAATGAAGAACGTGGCGCTGAGCCCATGCCGCAGCAGGATCGGCATGGCAACGTCATGGTTGTCGGCATAGCCGTCGTCGAAGCTGATCGCCAATGCACGCGGAGGCAATTTGCCTACGGCATGCAGGCGCATGGCTTCGTCCAGCGGCAGCACGTTGAACCATTGCGAGACCCAGCCACAGATCTGGTCGAAGCGCTCCCCGTGCATCTCGTCCGGGAACAGCGGGTCTGGCTGAGCCAACACGCGATGGAAGATCAGCACGGACAGCCGCCCGCGCGCGCCGCCCGGGGACGCCAAGGAAAACGCGCTACGCCACATGTTTCTCACCTCTAGCGACTTGTGGGGCCGCGCCCCAACCAGGCCGGGGCCATCGCCAGACGGGCAACTCGTCGCTTTCCCACCCTCGCCGAGCCACCCACTGGCGGGTCAGCACCACGAGCGCGAGCACGTAGTACGGGAGGTCATAGAACGCCAGCGTCAGGAACGCGCCGCCGACCGCATACCCCAGCAGCGACACCTGGCACATCCCGGCGAGCTGAAAGCACCACTGGGCCTCGGGAATCTTCTCGGCCAACTTGCGAACCTGCGCAGCGGCTCGCCACGCGGAAATGCCGACACTGAGAAAGATCAGCAGGCCGATGTAGCCGTGCTGACCCAGCACTTCGAAATAGATGCTGTGCGCGACCACGCCGCCATGCTCGACGTTGGCGTACTTGTAGAAATACTCGCTGAGTCCGGTGCTGAACCCGACACCGGTCAGATGGTCATTGGCCAGACCGATAGCCACCTTCCAGGCCGACAGCCGCCCCTGCGCGGAGCCGTCCGACTCATAAGTCTTGATGGTGTTCATGCGCTCGAACCAGCTGTCGGGCATGAAGGAGATCAACGCGATCGCGGCGGCCACGATGACCAGCCCGCCGGTCAGGCGATTGCGACCGCGCCACCACATCAACAGCGTCATTGCGGTAATCGCCAGCAAACCGCCGCGCGACTGGCTGCCCAGTGCAGCAGCAGCGCACAGGAGGGCAGCCGCACCCATCGCGCGCCGCTGCCAAGGCTTGTCGAGCTGTGTCTGCAGGAAGCGCATCAACGGGATGGTGGTGATCAGCGCCACGGCAAACGCGTTGTTGTCCGCAACCCAGCTGTCGGGCGGCCCGTAGACCCGGTAGCTGCCGCCGGTCAGGATGGTGAACAGCCCGCCCTTGGCGCCCAGTGGGGCCAGCGACAGGGCGACAACCCAGACCAGCAACTGGATGTGCTCGCGCTTGTACAGCAGCGACATGCAGACCAGCAGCATCATGAATGTCTTGAAGACCCGCGACCACATCGGCATCTCGTCGGACACAAAACGTCCGTTCAACCAGGAAATGGTCACCCAAGCCGTGAACAGCATGATGAGCCCGGGCGCCCATGACACGCGAAATGGCGACGCCTTGTCCCGGGTCATCATCAAGCCGAGCAATGTGACGCCGGCGACCAGCATCGACCAGGGCAGATCGAAGGCAAAACCGTAGGTGAAGCGGTGCGGGTTCATCAACCCGATACCCACCCACAACAGCGCGCCTATCCACGGCTTTCGCAGCGCGTGGAACAGGCCATAGCCCATCAACAGCGTGAACAGCAGGTCACGCACGGCGGGTCTCCATGGTCCTCGGCCCTCGCGGGGGCAGCACGCTACGGAAGATGTCGAGCTGGCCCTGCGTCGTCGGGTCCCAGGAGAACGCTTCCGCATAGCGACGCGTCGCGGCCCGATCGGGCATTGCGACCCGCAGCTGCCGCACGCCGGCAGCGACGCCGGCGGCGCTGAGTTCGGGCATCAGCACGCCGGCCTCGGGCACGGCAACAACCTCGGGCGTGCCCCAGACGTCTGACGCGACCACCGGCGTGCCGCACGCCATCGCCTCAAGCAGCACGTTCGCCCAGCCTTCGCGGCTGGACGCCAGAACCAGCGCATCGGCGGCCGAGTACAAGCCCCGCAAGGCCGATTGCGGCTGGTTGCCAAGGAAGTGGACCCTGCCTGCGACGCCCAATTGCTGCGCCTGGCTGCGCAGGTCGGCCTCCATCGGACCGGTGCCCGCGATGTAGAGCGTGACGTCTGGCAAGTCTGCCAGCGCAGCAATCGCGTGGTGGTGTCCCTTGCGATCGATCAGGTGCCCGACCGAAGCGAGGCAGAAGCCCTGCATGCCGAACTGCAGCCGCGCCGCATCGCGGTCCTGCGGCGTGAACAGCTGCAGGTCAACACCATTGCGCAGCACGGTGACCTTCTCGGCCGGCGCGCCGATTGCAACGAGCTCGTCCTTCAGCGCCTTGCACACGGTGATCATGTGGCTGCAACGTGCCACCGCATCCAGGATCTTGCGACGCGGCCCCGGATATTGCGGGATGAGGTTGATATCCGTGCCACGGGCCGTGATCGTCACGGGCTTGCCCAGCGCCTCGCCGAGCATCACGGCGGCCACGCCATCCGGGTAGAAGTAGTGGGCGTCGATGAGATCGAAGTCGAACCCGTCAGCCTGGATCTGCCGCAGCACTGGCAGGGCCGAACGCGCGAGCAGCGACGGCGTGATGTTCATGCCGACCTTGGGCAGGACGACGTAGCGCGGGTGGTGCACGTCGATGCCGAACCGGTCCTCGCGTCGCGGCGTTGCAGCCATGCGCGCGTAATCGCCCCAGCGCGGGTGGGTGGAGGGGAACCAGGGCACCGGCGCCACGACACGGGCCTCGACCTGCCCGCTCTTCAGCAGCTCGCGCAGCCGCGTCTGGACGAAGATGCCGTGGCTGGGTCTGGACTCGCTGGGGAACAGCGTCGAGAACACCAGAACGCGCAGCGTCATGTGGCGCCCCCGCTCGCCCTGGCCACCAACTGCATCGCGCGGCGCGCATTGTTGGCCCAGGTCAGCTGGTGCGTCGTGATGGTTTGCAGCGCGGCGCGGCTCAGGCGTTCACGCAGTGCGGCGTCACGCGCCAGGCGGCCCAGAGCGGCTTCGAATGCCGACTGGTCCTGGGCATCGAACAGCAGCGCGTTGCCATCATCGACCAGCAACTCGGCAATGTTGGGCTGGCGAGGCGCCACGATGGCCTTGCCCAGCGCCAGATACTCGATGAGCTTCAACGGCGAGGCGTAGGCGACGACGGCCGGTTGCAGCGCAATGTCGAAGGCGGCGACCAGGGCAGGCACGCGATCGCGGTGGACAACACCGGTGAAACGGACGCGGTCCCCGAGCTTCAAGTCCGCAGCGAGCTGTTCCAGCTCGGCACGCACCGGGCCGTCACCGACGACGAGCAGGCGCGCATCCGCCGGCGCAGCCGGGCTGGCCATCCAGCGGATGACGCGGTCCATGCCGTGCCAATCGCGCACGAAGCCGGTGAAGCCGAGCACCAGCGCATCGGGCCAGCCCAGATGGGCCTTGGCCTCAGCCTGCGACGGCGCCGCTGCGAAATGGGCCTCGTTGATGCCGTTGGGCACGACCACGATGCGCTCGTTGGGCACGCCAACGGCGCGCACGTGATCGGCCAGCACGTCAGTCACAGGCAAGACGAAGTCCGCTGCCCGCCAGGCCTTGGCCTCGGCCCAGCGCGCCAGCCTGGGCAGGCCCAGACCGCCGAACTTGCCGCGCTCCTCGGCCAGCGGCGCATTCACCTCCAGCAGCAGCGGCAGGCCGGTGCGACGCTTGAGCATCGCGCCGGCGAGCAGGAAGAGGTTGTAGCGCTCGTAGATGACGTCCGGCTTGAACTCATTCGCTGCTGCCGCCAGGCGCCGGTAGGCCACGAGCGTGTAGGCCAGCTCCATCAGTTCATAGACAGCCTTCGGCAGGCGCGCGCGCAGGCGCGCCACCCAACCGACCTCGGCGCCCATCTGGCCGCTGGGCTCGTCGTCACCGCCACCGGGTGCCACAACGCGCACCTCGTGGCCCTGCTCACGCAGCGCCGTGATCATCTCTTCGATGTGCACCGCCTGGCCGTCCTTGGACGCGGTACGGTGGTGATAGAGCACCCTCATGCGGCGGCACTCGCACGTGCCTGGCCCAGGCCGGCATTGCGCAGGAAGGCGTCAAACATCAGCAGTACCCACAGCGGCTGAGAGTGGTCAAGCTGACCGCGTTCATGCTGGTCCAGCATGCGGGAAATGACGCCCGGGTTGAACCAGCCGGTCTGCGCGAGCGCTCCGTGCTGCAGCGCCTGCCGGGTCTGCTCGCGCAGCGGGCCGCGCAGCCAGCGCGCCAGCGGTACCGAGAAGCCCATCTTGGGACGGTACAGCACGTCGTGCGGCAGCATGGGCTCCAGAGCCTTCTTGAAGATGTACTTGCCCTCCTGACCGCGCAACTTCAGCGCGGACGGCAACGTCGCCACCCACTCCACCAGCTTGTGATCCATCAGCGGCTCACGCACCTCCAGGCTGTGGGCCATGCTGGCGCGGTCGACTTTCGTATTGATGTCGCCGGGCAGATAGGTGTGGATGTCCAGGTACTGGATCAGCGCCAGCGGGTCGTCGGTCTCGGCGCGGCGGGCGTGGTGGTGGAAGACCTCGCTGGCATGCCAGCCCTGCAGGTCGCGTTTGAAGCTGTCGCTGAAGAGCTCGTTGCGCATCGGGTCGCGCACCAGGCCCATGGTGTTGAAGTAAGCATCGACGGAGTTGCGG
>Ga0187845_1000094_pt1 | contig 47167 bp, 46 predicted proteins | sample SpaLakP09_SKY_68_FD_134515 | JGI IMG/M metagenome (GOLD analysis project Ga0187845, IMG submission 134515) | Oligotrophic lake water microbial communities from Sparkling Lake, Wisconsin, USA - SP09_SKY_68 | ecosystem: Environmental > Aquatic > Freshwater > Lake | place: USA: Sparkling Lake... | reverse complement strand
TTCTCCCACATGTGGGAGAAAGCCTGTTAATTATGGGGATCAAGTCCGAGAGGCTTCAGATCCTTAATGAACTCTTAACGCCGGCGCTGACGGTAACGAAGCGTTAACCCTTTCGTCCCGGACAGGGGATGACCCTTGTCCAGAACTCGGGGGATGCGGGGCGAGCTTGGGGATGTTACGCGGTCAATATGGCCGTTGATCACAGCGGCGATATGACAAGGCGGTTCGGGGCGTCATTGGCGCCCGCGCATCCCCAGAGGCAGGGCAAGTGGTTAAACAACCGTTAACGGATGATCCACAGGAAGCTGCGACCGGCACCGGCGACAGTGAGCGCCCCGCCCCGCGGTTTGCGACCTATTTCCATATCCATCTCGTTTCCGACTCTACGGGCGAGACGCTCAATGCGATGGCCCGGGCCGTTTGCGCCCGCTTTACCGACATCCTGCCGATCGAACACATCTACGCCCTTGTCCGCTCGACCCGGCAGCTCGACCGGGCTCTGGACGAGATCGCCGGCGCTCCGGGCGTCGTGATGCACACCATCATCGACCCCAACCTGCGCACGGCCCTGGAAGAAGGCTGCCGGCGGCTGGAAATGCCCTGTATCGCCGCGCTGGATCCGGTGGTTAGCGCGATGTCGCGCTATCTGGGAGCCCGGATCTCGACCCGGGTCGGGGCCCAGCACACTCTGAACAACGACTATTTCGACCGCATCGACGCCCTCGACTACGCCATCGCCCACGACGACGGCCAGGGCGGCCAGGACCTCAGCAAGGCCGATGTGATCCTGGTCGGAGTGTCGCGCACCTCCAAGACCCCGACCTGCATCTATCTGGCCCATCGCGGGGTGCGGGCCGCCAATGTGCCGCTGGTGCCGACCTCGCCGCCGCCCCAGCAGCTGTTCGAACTGAAGAACACCCTGATCGTGGGCCTGATGACTTCGCCCGACCGGCTGATCTCGATCCGTCGCAACCGGCTGCTGTCCCTGAAAGAAAGTCGGGAAAGCGACTATATCGACGCCGATGCCGTACGGGCCGAGATCATCGCCGCGCGCCGGCTGTTCGAGCGCATGGGCTGGCCGATCATCGATGTGACCCGGCGCTCGGTTGAGGAAACCGCTGCGGCGATCATCAACCTGCTCTCGAACGGACGCGGCACGGTCGAGGTGCTGGGATGACGCCGGTCACCCTGGCCTCGAAGAGCAGCGCCCGTCAGGCGATCCTGAACAATGCCGGTGTGACCTTTGACGCGGTCGTCGCCGGGGTCGACGAAGACGCCGCCAAGGCGGGTCTCCTGTCCGAAGGGGCCTCGCCGCGCGAGGTCGCCGACGCCCTGGCGGCCATGAAAGCCGTCAAGGTCTCGACCCGACGCCCGGGTCTGGTGATCGGGGCCGATCAGACCCTGGATTTCGGGGGCCGGCTGATCGACAAGGTTGAGAGCCTGGATGAGGCGCGCGCCCTGCTGCTCGAGCTGCGCGGCAAGAGCCACAAGCTCCACTCAGCGGTGGTCGTGGCCCGCGACGGTCAGCCGATCTGGCGCGTCGTCGACAGCGCCAAGTTGTCGGTCCGGCCGTTCAGTGACGCCTGGCTCGACGCCTATCTGGCCAGCCGGGGCGAGGCCCTCCTGCACTGTGTCGGCTGCTATGAGCTGGAAAGCGAAGGCGTGCAGCTGTTCGACGCGGTCGACGGAGATTACTTCACAGTCCTCGGTTTGCCCCTGATCGGCCTGCTCGACTTCCTGCGCCTGCATGGAGCCCTGGCGACATGACCTCCACCCTGACGGGTGCCGCCACAATCGGCGGTGTCTGCGGCGCGCCGATCCGGCATTCGATGAGCCCGCTGATCCACAACGCCTGGATCGCCGGGCTTGGCCTCGATGCGGCCTATGTGCCCTTCGCACCGGACGAAGCCCGGTTTGAAGCCTTCATCAACGGTCTGTGCGGCGGGGCGATCCGGGGCCTGAACGTCACCATCCCCTTCAAGGAGCGGGCCCTGGCGCTGGCCGATACGGCCAGTGACCTGGCCCGGCTGGCCGGGGCGGCCAATCTGCTGGTCTTCCAGCCGGACGGCTCCATCCAGGCCGACAATACCGACGGTCCCGGTCTGCTGGCCGCGGTTCAGGTTCAGGCCCCGGGCTTTGACGTCACCGCCGCCCCGGTCGTGGTGCTGGGCGCGGGCGGCGCGGCGCGGGGTGCCGTGGCGACCCTCGTTCTGGCCGGAGCCCCCGAGGTCCGGGTCATCAACCGAACCCTGGCCCGGGCCGAAGCCCTGGCGAAGGCTCTGGGTGACCGGGTGACAGCGGCTGACGAGATGGCGCTTCCAGCGCTGCTGGCCGACGCCGGTCTGGTGATCAATGCCACGGCCCTCGGCCTTGGCGGCGGCCCGGGCCCGGTCGCCGATCTGGCCCTGACGCCGGCGGACGCCGTGATCATGGACATGGTCTACAAGCCGCTGCGGACCGAGTTCCTGCAGCGGGCGCAAGCGCTCGGCCGGCGAACGGTCGACGGTCTGGAAATGCTGCTGCGCCAGGCCGTACCCTCATTTGAAGCCCTGTATGGCCAGGCCCCGCCGGCGCATGTCGATGCCCGTGCCCTGGCCCTGCGCCATCTCGGAGAAGGCTGAACCATGATCATCCTGGGGCTCACCGGCTCGATCGGCATGGGCAAGTCGACGACCTCGGCCATGTTCGAGGCTGAAGGCGTGCCGGTCTATGATTCCGACGCCGCCGTTCACGCGCTCTACGCCCCGGGCGGCGCAGCCGTGGCCCCCGTCGAGGCCGCCTTTCCCGGCGTGGTCGTCGACGGGGCCATCGACCGGACCCGATTGAGCGCCCGGGTCGTCGGCCAACCCGACGCGCTGAAGGCCCTCGAAGCCATCGTCCATCCGCTGGTCGGGGCCGACCGGATCGGCTTCTTCGAAAAGGCCACGGCCGAGGCCAAGGACATCGTCGTGCTCGACGTCCCGTTGCTGTTCGAGACCGGCGGCGACAAGCGGGTCGACAAGGTGGTGGTGGTCTCGGCCCCGGCCGAGGTCCAGCGGGCCCGGGTCCTGGCCCGGCCCGACATGGACGAGGTCAAGTTCGAGGCCATTCTCGCCCGCCAGCTGCCCGATGCCGAAAAACGCGCCCGCGCTGATTACGTCATCGATACCAGCCGGGGCCTTGAGGCAGCTCATCAACAGGTTCGCGAGATCCTGGCTGCCCTGCGACATCCTGGGTGACTTGAAGCGGCCGGCGAACGGTCGCATGGATTCCGCATGGCCCGGGAAATCATCCTCGACACCGAAACCACCGGCTTTGATCCGAAGACCGGCGACCGCCTGGTCGAAATCGGCTGTATCGAAGTCGTGGATTTCATGCCGACCGGCCGCTCGTTCCATGAGTATTGCGACCCGTTGCGCGACATGCCGGCCGAGGCCGAGAAGGTCCACGGCCTGTCCAGCGCCTTCCTGACCGGAAAGCCGCGGTTCGAAGCCATTGCCGACGCCTTCCTCGAGTTTGTCGGCGACGCCCCGGTGATCGCCCACAACGCCGCCTTTGACCGCAGCTTCGTCAATTTCGAGCTGGAAAAGTGCGGCCGACCGGCCCTGCCCGAGGCGCGCTGGATCGACACCCTGGCCATGGCCAAGAAGCGCTTTCCGGGCATGTACAATTCGCTCGATGCGCTGTGCAAACGCTTCAAGATCAGCCTCGACAGCCGCGACAAGCACGGGGCCCTGATCGACGCTCACCTGCTGGCCGAGGTCTATCTGGAACTGCAGGGCGGCAAGGAACGGGCCCTGGAACTGACGGCGGTGGTCACGGCCGCCATGACCACCCAGCTGACCGCCGGGGCCTATGGCGAGCGGCCCCGCCCGCTGGCCGCCCGCTCGACCGAAGCCGAACGCGCGGTGCACGCCGACTGGATCCGCTCGACCCTGAAGGACAAGGCCGTCTGGGTGAAGCTGGGGCTCGTCGAGCTCTAGGTCAAACTCAGGGCGCGAGGACCATTTTCAGCGCTCCGTCCGTGCGGGCATCGAAGATCCGGTAGGCCTCCTGGCCGTCGGTCAGCGGCAGGACATGGCTGATATAGCGCTCGGGCCGCAGGCGTCCGGACTGGATCAGCGGGATCAGGGCCGGCCATTCCTCGGGCACCGAGCAGGTGCCGATCCGGAAGGTCAGGCCGGCGACAAAGGCCCGGGCCATCGGGAAACTGAACTGGCGATCCTGGTTGACCCCGATCACCGAGACCGTTCCCCGTCTCGCGGCCAGACGCAGGGCCAGCTCGATGGTCTTCTGATGGCCGACCGCTTCCACCACGCTCTCGACCATCCGGCCGTGGGTGGCCTCGCGGATCACCTCGACGGCATCGGCCGGATCCAGCGCCACCGCGCCCAGCTGCTGCGCCAGGGCCCGGCGCTCGGGCACCAAATCGATGGCAAAGACCCGGGCCGCGCCCATAACAAAAGCGCTTTCCACGGCCATCAGCCCGATCGGACCGAGGCCGACGACGGCGACAGTCTTGCCTGAGCTGATGTCGGCATTGCGAGCCCCGAACCAGGCCGTGGCCAGGCTGTCGGTCATCATCAGGGCCTGGTCGGCGGAAATCCCCTCCGGGATCAGGGCCGCATTGAAGTCGGCCGCTGGAACCCGCACCGCCTCGGCCTGACAGCCCTGCAGCTTGCTCGACAGCCCGTAACAGGCGGCGGCCTGGTTGGCGCAGCCGATGACATTGCCGGCCAGGCACGAGGCGCAGGCCCCGCAACCGACGGCGGCCGAGATCATCACCTTGTCGCCGACCTTCAGGCGATGAACGCCGCGCCCGATCTCGACCACCTCACCGACCGCTTCATGGCCGACGCAGAAACCGAGATCCTCGCTGAACCCCTCGCCATGATAGATGTGCAGGTCGCTGCCGCAGATGGCGCAGCGGTCGACCTTGATGATGGCATCGCGGCTGTCCTGCAGGGACGGGTCGTCCATGGTCTCGCAACGGATGTCGCGCGTCCCGAAATAGCGAAGGGCTTTCATTCAGGTCTCCAGGGTCGGGATCAGAGGGACAGTCCGCCGTCGACGACCAGGGTATGGCCACAGACATAGGCCGCCAGGGGGGAGGCCAGAAACAGGGCCGCTCCGGCCATGTCGGCCGGTTCGCCCAGCCGCCCGGCGGGAATCCGAGACAGGGCCCCTTCCCGGCGCTGCGGGTTCTGGGTGGTCACCCTGGTCAGCTTGGTGTCGACCAGGCCCGGGGCCAGGCCGTTGACCCGGATGCCGAGGGGAGCCCAGGCTTGGCCGAGGGTCTTGGTCAGGCTGATCGCGCCCGCCTTCGAGGCCGCATAGGCCGGATTGCCGACATTGGCCGACAGGCCCGAGATGGAACTGACGATGATCACCGATCCGCGCCGCTCGGTCAGGCCGTCGCGGAAGCGGTTGGCGCAATGGATCAGGCTGTCGAGATTGACCGCCATGACCCGGTCCCAGCCCGGACGCTCGAACTCGCCCCGCTTGTAGACGACGGTGCCCTGGCACAGCACCAGGACATCGAGGGCCGGGAACGGGGCCGGGGCGGCGGCGATCGCATCCGGATCCCCGACATCGACACAGTCATAGCCCAGGCCCGTCAGGTCCGAGCCTTCATCGGCCTGGTAGTCGGCGGCGGACGGGCGGGTGCCCCAGACATGGACGGCCGCCCCCCGGGCCCGGAAGGCCTGGGCCATGCCGTTGCCGATGCCGCTGGAGCCGCCGACGACCAGCAGCTGCCGGCCGGTGAAATCGGTGTCACTGTTCATGACGCCCTCCCTGTCCGGGCCTGTTGGCGGGGCGTTTCCCTCTGGAGCGTCCGGTCAGGCCACATGTTTTATCCAGTTGGATAATGCAATTGACCTGGCAGGGGCGCAATGGGATTCACCGGCCATGGATGCAGACCCGACCAGCGCCCGAACCCCTGCGGCCCGGCACCTGATGCAGGTGGCCTGCCGGCTGTTTGCCGAGCGCGGCACGGACGGGGTCACGGTGCGCGACATCGCCGAGGCGGCGGGCCTGAAGAACCATGCCGTGGTCGGCTACCATTTCGGATCGAAGGAGGCGCTGATCCGCGCGCTCGTCGTTGAAGGGGCCCGCCTGATCGACGACCGCCGCAATGCCTGGCTGGACCAGCTGGAATCGGCCGGCGGGCCGGACAATCTTCGCCATGTCGTCGATGTGCTGATCCGGCCTGCCGTCGACCTGACCGGCTCAGCCCTCGAAGACAGCTACAGCCGCTTCGTCGTCCTGCTGGGCATGACCCATCGCGATCTGTTCATGCGCGCGCTCGAGGGCCGCTGGAACTCGGGCTATCTGCGCTGTCTCGAGCACCTGCGGCGCCTGATGCCCGACATGCCGGCGACCCTGAAGACCGAACGGCTGGTCTTTGTCGGGGCCTATCTGGGGTCCGTCCTGGCGGCGCGGGAGGCGGCCCTGGCCGACCGCTCGCGGGATCATCCCACCTGGAGTGCCGACGGCACGCTCGATCACTTTGCCCGGACGATGACCGCCCTGCTCGGCGCGCCGGCCTAGAGTTTCAGGTCGGCCGTCACCGGCGCATGGTCACTGGGCCGCTCCCATTCGCGCACGGTGTCGTGCACCTTGGCCGATACCCGCCCGTCGACGATCGCCGCGTCGCGCAGGCCGGGGCTGGCCAGGATGTGGTCGAGGCGCAGGCCACGGTTGGATTTTCGGAAGTCGGCGGCCCGGTAGCTCCACCACGAGAACAGCTTTTCCGGCTCGGGCACCGCCAGGCGCGGCAGGTCCAGCAGGTTCATCGACCTGATCATGGCGTCGAAGGCCTCAAGCTCAACCGGCGTATGGCTGACCACTTTGAGCATCTGGCGATGGCTCCAGACGTCATTTTCGCCCGGCGCGACATTGAGATCGCCGGTGACGATCAGCGGGGCCTTCGGGTCGCGCTTTTTAAGGGCGGCGGTCAGGGTCTCGTAGAAGTCCAGCTTGTGGTCGAACTTGGGATTGCCGATCCGGTCCGGCGTGTCGCCGCCGGCCGGGATGTAGAAGTTCTGGATCTCGACACCGGCCACCCTGGCCGCCACGCAGCGGGCATGGCCCTCGCGGCAGTCCATCAGGGTCGGGACGTCCTCGACCGGCAGGCGTGAGGCGATGGCCACCCCGTGCCAGCCTTTCTGGCCGGCGATCTTCAGATGCGGAAAGCCCGCGGCCTCAAAGGCTTCGCGCGGAAACTCCGCCTCCTGGCACTTGATCTCCTGCAGGCACAGGACGTCGGGGGCCTGCTCATCGATGAAGCGGACGACCTGCTCGGCGCGCAGGCGGACGGAGTTGACGTTCCAGGTGGCGATACGGAGGCGCATGACCCGTCCCTAGCTTGGTTTTTCAGGCTCAGGAACGAAAAACGCCCGGACGCCGAAGCGTCCGGGCGAAAGTCTGTCTCTCATGCCGCCGCCGGGAGGGGATAGGATCCGGCACGGTTTGCGGGAAGCGGGTCGGGCGCTCCTCGCCATGCGTGTTAAATATGCCACTGCATAATAATTAGTCAAGCGAAGATCGCGTTGATTCTTGCATGTTGTGAGAATGTCACATTCACGGCTTGCCGACCCGACGACGCGGATCGGTCAGAACGAAGAGCTTGGGATCCAGCGAACCGGTGGGTTCAAGGCCCGACAGGCGAACCCGGATCTGGCCGCCCTTGACGTCACTGACCGTCCAGCCGAGCAGGCCGACCGGGCTGTTGCTGAAGTCCAGACTGATCCGGCCGAGCGTCTGGCGCTTGGCGTCCTGGGCCACGATGGTGAAACCGTCGGCCAGGGGCCGGACATCGGTGATGACCACACCGCGATCCAGCCGCACCTCACGCGCCAGCAGCAGGGCCAGCGGCGTCCGGCTCAGGGGATAGCTTTCGAAGGTCTTCAGCCGGCTGTCGAAGATGTTGACGTTGTTGCCGTTGCTGACGACCAGCAGGCCAATGGGGCCGTCATAGGCAAAACGCGCCCGGCCCGGCCGCTGCAGCCAGAGGGTGCCCTGGGTGACACTGCCGCGCTGGTCGGTCTGGACAAAGCGGCCCTTGGCCGAGGTCAGGGCCTGGATATAGGCCGTGGCCTTGTCGACCAGCGTCTGCTGCTCGGGCGTCAGGGTGGCCGGCTTCGGCGTCGCCTGGGCGAGAGCCGGACTCGCCAGGCCGGCGACGGCGGCGGCGAGCAGGATGCGGCGGGTGGTGTCGGTCATGGAAAGCTCCTCGGCCCGCACCTTTGCCCCGCCCGCGCGACGAACGAAAGGCCGTCTCGCGGCCATTTTCCGGCGCTGCGATGAAGGTCCGTTCAGGTTCCGGGGCCGGACGGCGAGGTCGGGCGGCGCACAGGGCTGCACCACCCGACCGTCCTTGCAGTGGTCGGGTTACCCCTCGACCGTTCCGTCATAGGCCGCCATCAGGGCCATGTTGAGGATCCGCGACACCGAGGCGCTCAGCGGGGCGATCTGCACCGACTTGCTGAGGCCCAGCAGCACCGGCCCGATCACCGTGGCCCCGCCGAGGGACTGGACCAGCTTGGTCGAGATCGAGGCGGCGTGGATGGCCGGCATGATCAGGATGTTGGCGCTGTCGGTCAGGCGCATGAACGGATAGTTGGCGCGTTTTTCGGGATCCAGCGCCAGCTCGGGCGGCATTTCGCCCTCATACTCGAAGTCGACATCCATCTCATCGAGCATGGCCACAGCTTCGCGGACCTTCTCCGAGCGCAGGCCCATCGGGTTGCCGAAGGTGGAATAGCTCATGAAGGCCACGCGCGGCTTGAAGCCCAGGCGGGCGACGGCGCGGGCGGCTTCACAGGCAATCTCGACCAGCTCGTCGGCCTCGGGCAACTCGGTGACATTGGTGTCGGCCACGAAGATGGTCCGACCTTTGGCCAGGACCACCGACATCCCCATGATCCGGCCGCCCGGCGCGGGGTCAACGACGCGCAGCACCTCCTCCAGGGCCTGGTCGAAGCTGCGGGTGACGCCGGTGACCATGCCGTCGGCGTCGCCCAGGGTGACCATTGAGGCGGCGAAGCTGTTGCGGTCCTGGTTGATCAGGCGCTGCACGTCGCGCTTCAGATAGCCCTGGCGTTGCAGGCGCATATAGAGCGCGTCGACATAGTCGGGATTGCGGTCGCTGAGCCGGGCATTGATGATTTCCAGCCCGGCCGTGTCGGGGTCCAGGCCGACCACCCGCATGTTCTCGGTGACCAGGTTCTCGCGGCCACAGAGGATGGCCCGGCCATAGCCGCCGGTCTGGTAGGCATAGGCGGCGCGGATCACCGACGGATCTTCACCCTCGGCGAAGACGATGGTCTTGGGGTTGGCCAGGACCGCGCCCGAGACCTTTTGCAGGAAGCCGGCGGTGGGATCCAGGCGCTGGGCCAGGCTGGCGCGATAGGCGTCCATGTCCTCGATCGGCTTGCGGGCCACGCCGGTATCCATCGCCGCCTGGGCGACGAAGGGTGGCACGTACCAGATCAGGCGCGGATCGAAGGCCGAGGGGATGATGTACTGCGGGCCGAACTTCAGCTGGCGGCCGTGATAGGCGGCGGCGACCTCGTCGGGCACGTCCTCGCGGGCCAGCATGGCCAGGGCGTTGGCGCAGGCGATCTTCATCTCGTGATTGACGCGACGGGCCCGCACGTCGAGCGCGCCCCGGAAAATGTAGGGGAAACCGAGGACGTTATTGACCTGGTTGGGATAGTCGCTGCGGCCGGTGCCCATGATGGCGTCCTTGCGGACGGCGTGGACCTCTTCGGGCGTGATCTCCGGATCGGGATTGGCCATGGCGAAGATGACCGGGTTGGGGGCCATGCTGGCGATCATCTCGGGCGTGAAGGCGCCCTTGGCCGAGAGGCCCAGCAGCACATCGGCGCCGACGACGGCCTCGGCCAGGGTGCGCTTGTCGGTCTCGACCGCGTGGGCGCTCTTCCACTGGTTCATGCCTTCGGTACGGCCGCGATAGAGCACGCCCTTGGAATCGACCGCGATGACGTTTTCGGGCCGCACGCCCATGGCCTTGATCAGCTCCATCGAGGCGATGCCGGCTGCGCCGGGGCCGTTGAGCACGACCTTGACGTCCTCCAGCTTCTTGCCGGTGATATGGCAGGCATTGATCAGGCCGGCCGCACAGATGATCGCCGTGCCGTGCTGATCGTCATGGAAGACCGGGATATCGAGCAGTTCCTGCAGTTCGGTCTCGATGCGGAAGCACTCGGGGCTCTTGATGTCCTCAAGATTGATACCGCCGAAGGTGATGCCGATGTTCTTCACCACCGTGATGATCTCGTCGGCGTCCTTGGAGGTGATCTCGATGTCGATGCTGTCGACGTCACCGAAGCGCTTGAAGAGAACGCTCTTGCCTTCCATCACCGGCTTGGAGGCCAGGGCCCCCAGGTCGCCCAGGCCCAGGATCGCGGTGCCGTTGGAGATCACCGCCACCAGATTGCCCTTGGAGGTATATTCGTAGGCCATGTCCGGATCGGCGGCGATGGCATGGACCGGCACGGCGACGCCGGGCGAATAGGCCAGGGACAGGTCGCGCTGGGTGGCCATCGGCTTGGTCGGCACAATGGCGATCTTGCCGGGGGTCGGATAGCGGTGGAAGGCCAGCGCCTCGGCGTCGGTGAAGGTCTTCTTTTCGGCGTCGCTCATCCTGGCGTTCCCCGTCCTGCGTGCAAGTTGATGGGACGAGCCGGACAATGCGACACGTCCTTATAGGCCGTCACCGTAGCGGCCGGGGGGGTCAGCCACAACCACGTCGATTCGATAAAAATCGGCGCAAACGCTTGTTTGGCTTGGCGTTGCGTCAACTGGAGAACCGCCGTTCGGCCCGATCCGCCATTGACCCGGCGTGTCGATTGGGTGACTAGGCAGGGCTTGAACCGGCCGGAGACCGTCATGACCGATAGCGCAAGGATCGCCGTGGCCGGAGCGCTCGGCCGGATGGGTCAGGCTGTGGTGCGGACGCTTGACGGCCATACCGGCGCACACCTCGTCGCCCGGTTTGATCGGCCAGGATCGGTCGCGCCTGATCTGGTCGAGCGTGACGAGGCGCTTTCGGCAGCTCAGGCCGTGATCGACTTTACCCTGCCGGAGGCTTCCGTCCTTCTGGCCGAGGCCTGCGCCGCGCGGGGCGGTCCGGCGGTGATCATCGGCTCGACCGGGTTCAGCCCCGACCAGCTGGCCCGGATCGAAGCAGCCGCCGCCCGGGTGGTGATCGTCCGGTCCGGCAACTATTCCCTGGGCGTCAACATGCTGCTCGGTCTCGTGAAGAAGGCCGCTGCCGTTCTGCCCGCACAGGACTGGGACATCGAGGTCTTTGAAGGCCACCACCGCCGCAAGATCGACGCCCCGTCCGGTACCGCCCTGATGCTGGGCGAAGCCGCGGCTGAAGGTCGGGGCGTTGTCCTGGCCGAGGTCGAAGACCGCGTCCGCGACGGCGTGACCGGGCCGCGTCGCGAAGGGGCGATCGGCTTTTCGGTTCTGCGCGGCGGCGGAATCATCGGCGAGCACAGCGTGATCTTCGCCGGCGAGGAAGAAATCCTGACCCTGTCCCATTCGGCGCGTGACCGGGGCCTGTTTGCCCGCGGGGCCGTGGCGGCGGCGATCTGGGCAGTCGGCAAGCCGCCGGGCCTCTATGACATGCAGGATGTTCTGGGCTTTCGCGACTGATCGCCACCCTCTAGACATGGGCAGAGCCGGGGGGCTTGCCGCTAGACCTTGGACCTGATGGCCGAACCGAAGCCCGATCCTGCGACCCGGAGCCCTGACCCCCAGTCCCGTCCGGAGCCTGCCCGGCCCCGTCAGGACCGGCTGGTGCAGATCGGGCTGGAAACGGTGTCCCTGTCGATGCTGGCCCTGATCGCTGCCGGCCTGTTGGTCTATGGTGGTCGGCGCGAGATCAGTCGGGAGCTTGCCGAGGCCTGGCTGCAGCAGCGCGGCATTGATGCGTCGATCAGGGTCGATGACCTCGACGCCAGCGGCTTTACCGGTTCGATCCGCCTGGGATCCCGGTCCGATCCGGACTTCGCGGCCGATCGTATCGAGGTGGCCTATGATCTGCGTGCGCCCTGGTCGGGCGGCGGTTTTGCGTTGCAGACCGAGGCCATACGGCTGGTCAGACCGCGCCTGAAGGCCAGGCTGACGCCCTCGGGGCTGAGTTTCGGCAGGCTCCAGCCGCTGATCGACGAGGCCCTGAAGTCACCCACGACCAGCCGGGCGCGGGGGCCGTCTGTCCTGATCGAGAATGCACGGCTTGATCTGGCGACGCCGGGCGGCCGGGCCCGACTGACGGGCGACGCCAGCCTCGACGACGGCAAGCTTCTGCGGCTCGACGGACGGCTGGCCCCGCTGCGCTATGACACGCCCGATCTGGTCGCCGAGGTCCAGGGCGCGTTGGTCTCGGCGCGAAAGCGCGGCGACAGACTGTCAGTCCTGGTGCGGTTCGACCTTGCCGACCTGGTCCGGCAGGATCTGGAGCTGGAAGACACCCAGGGGCAGATCGATGCCGGTCTCGCCTATCCCGACCTGGCCAGGCTGTCGGCCGACGGACCGGCCGAGCTGCAGCTGGCGTTTCGGGCCGGTGACCTTCGGCTCGGGGAAACCCATGCCACCCGCTCGGCCGGTGCCCTGACCCTGACCGGACAGATGACGGGTGTCCTGACCTCCTTGCAGTTCGAGGGCCGGGCCCAGGGGCGCGCAACCGGCGAAAGTCTTGAAACCCCGGCCCTGCAGGGGCGTGGACTGCATCTGGATCTGGACCTCTCGCGCCTCGCAGTCGGGCGAACGGCGAACCTGTCCGGTCAGGTGGCCGGGTCTGCCGCTTTGGCTTTTGACGAGGCCCTGGCGGGCGGCGCGGCGCTGCGGGCGGTGTCAGGTCAGATCCGCACGCCGGGCCTGATGCTGTCCACGGAGGGCGATAGCCGGATTGCCGGGCCCTTTGCGATCCAGCTCGGGGCCGGACGGGTGGCGCGCGGTGCCCTTGCCCTCACCAGCCTGGCGGTCGACGGACAGGGTCGGGTCGATGGATCACCGCTCCGGCCACGCCTTGACCTGCAGGCCTCGGTGGTGGCCGACAGCGGCATTTCAGAGCCGGATGCCCGCCGACTGGCGACGTCCCTGCCCAATCCTGACTACGTCCGGGCCGCGACGGCGGCGCTTCAGACCTTTGAGCTGCGGGCACCGGCTCTCAAACTCCAGGTCAGCGACGGCCGGAGCCTTCTGACCCTGCCGACCCCGCTCAGCCTGACGGCCGCAAACGGGGCCCGGGCCCAGCTGACGGCCCCCGGCGGCCCGTTGCTGGAGGCGTCCGGTGGCAGCATGCGCGGTGCGCTTTCAGTTCAGCTTTCGGGCGGGGGTTTACCGGACCTGCAGCTGCAGGCCCCGGCCTGGGCGATGGACGGGTCGACCCTGACTTCACGTCTTGTGATCAGCGGCAAAGGTGTCGACCTGCCGCCGCTGGAGGATCTTGAAGGCCGGATCCAGGGCGTGGCGACCGCGACCGCCGGCACCGTGCGGTTCATCCTCGACGGCTGCACGCCGCTGACAGCAAGGCGCATGCTCGTGGGGGAAACTCCTCTGAGCGGCCAGTCGTTGAGCCTGTGTCCCGCAGCCTCACCCCTTTTCGCCTCGACAGCGACGGGCTGGACGGCTTCCGCCGGGTTCAGGGATCTCAGTTCCGGACTGGACGAAGCCCAGGCCAAGATCTCCGGGGTGTCGGGTCGTCTGTCCGCCGCCGGAACCTCGGGCCTCGACCAGGCCCAGGTGACGATCGAGCAAGGCAGTCTGGTGGATGCGGCTGAAACCCGACGCTTCAATCCGGTCCGCACGGTGGGACGGCTGGAGCTGTCAGGCGGGATCGGGACGGGCGCGATCGAAGCGACGACCCCGAACGACCAGTCCCTGGGCCGTATCACCCTGCGCCACGACGTTGCCCGGGCCCGAGGCCGGGCCGAGCTGGACGCCTCGCGTCTTGTGTTTGCCAAGGACGGTGGCCTGCAACCGGCCGACCTGTCGTCGATGGCCGCCTTTGCCCGCAACGCTTCCGGGCCGGCCGCCTTTACCGGCACTTTTGTCTGGGATGCCGACGGTATGACCAGCAGGGGCCGTCTTGTTGGGGATGGCATCGACTTCACCAGCCCGATCGGTTTCGTCGCCAGCCTGAACGGGACCATCGACTTTACCAGCCTCGCTCCCCTGGCCAGCGCGCCCGACCAGAGCCTGAAGATCACGCGGGTCGACGCGATCGTGCCGTTGCAGGCGTTTTCGGCCCTGTTCGCGGTCGGGGCTGAGGCCCTGCACGTCTCGTCGGCCGCCTTTGAGGCCGCCAAGGGCAGGGTTTCGATCGAACCCGTCGATGTCGCCTTTGATCCCGACAAGCCGATCCGGGGTGTCATCGTGATCGAGCATCTGGACCTGGGCGAACTGATCGCCGCCTCTTCGCTCGTGGAAAAGGTTCAACTGGATGCGGTGGTTGATGGTCGCCTGCCCTTCGAACTGAGCGCCAGGGGCTTTCGCCTTCTGAAGGGCCAGGTCCGGGCCATCCGACCCGGACATCTGGCGATTTCCCGCGCGGCCCTGACGGGGGTCGAGGCCGGCGTCCAGGATCAGGGCCGTGACAGTCCCGGCGCGCCGCCTGCGGCCCCCGCCCCGGTCAATGCCATCCAGGACTTTGCCTACCAGGCCATGGAGAACCTCGCGTTCGACACCCTGGAGGCCAGTGTCAACAGTACCGACGACGGGCGGTTGGCCATCCTGTTCCACATCAAGGGCGAGCATGACCCGAAGGTGGCCGAGAAGGCCCGCGTGGGTCTGCTGGACCTGATCCGCGGCAAGGCCTTCAACAAGCGGATCGCCCTGCCCGCCAGGACTCCGGTCGACCTGACCCTTGATACCTCGCTGAACTTTGATGAGCTTCTGGCCGCCTGGCGCAATGCCTACCGCGTTCAGACCGAGACCGGTGCGCGTTCAGCCCCGGTTCAGCCGTGAGTCCTCACCTTTCCCCCCGAACTGGAGACATCCGCATGAGAAAGCGCGCCCTTTTGACCGCCCTGATCGCGATGGGAGCGCTCGGAGCCTGCACCCCGACGATCCGCGTGAAGGTTGATCCGATCAATATCTACGCCAAGCTGGATGCTGACGTCCGGGTGCGGCTGGACAAGGAAGTCCAGACCCTGATCCAGCAAAACCCCAACCTCTTCTAAGGAAAGGATCCGACATGTTTCGCAAGACGATGACCGTTCTCGCCCTGGGCCTTTCCCTCGCAGCGACCGGCGCGACCCTGAGCTTTGCCCAGTCTCCAGGTGCCAAGGCTGCTGTCGACGCCGCCAAGGCGGCCGGCACGGTCGGTGAGCAGGCCGACGGCTATCTGGGCATTGTGTCCGGCGCCGACGCTGCGCTCCGGACCTCGGTGACCGAGATCAACACCGGCCGCGCTGCCGTCTACAAGGACATTGCCGCCCGGACCGGCGTAACGCCCGAAGCCGCCGGCCAGGCGACCGCCAAGCAGCTCTATGCCCGACTGGCCCCCGGCCAGTACTGGAAGCCGCTCGACGGCGGCTGGGTCAAGAAATAGCCGGTTAGGCTCCCGGCCCGACCGGGCGGGATGTCACTGGAAAGCGGGGGCGGCCTTGCCTAAAAGCAGCGCATGGCCGCCCCGCGCACATCGCTGACGCCCTATGCGGCCCTGCTCGGTGCGATCGTCACCCTGTGTGTCGGGACGACCTTCGCCAAGTCGCTGTTTCCGCATGTCGGGGCTGAGGGTACGACCGCCTATCGGGTCGGATTCTCGGCGCTGCTGCTGATGGGCTTCTGGCGGCCGTGGCGCTTTGCGCTGACGCGAGCGGATTTCATCCCCATCGTCCAGTACGGGGCGGTCATGGGGCTGATGAACCTCAGCTTCTACATGTCCATTCGGACAATCCCCCTGGGACTGGCCATAGCCATCGAGTTCATGGGACCGCTGGGACTGGCTCTGTTTCATTCGCGAAAACCGATCCATTTCGTCTGGATCGCCCTGGCGGTCCTGGGCCTGGTCCTGATCCTTCCCCTGACGGCCGGAAGCCGGAGCCTGGATCCGACCGGGGTGGCCTTTGCCTGTGCTGCCGCCGTCTTCTGGGCGCTCTACATCGTGCTGGGCAAGCGCACGGCCCACCTGCATGCCGGCCGGACCGTCGCTCTGGGCATGACCGTCGCCGCCGTGATCGTGGTGCCCGTCGGCCTGGCCTCCGCCGGGACGACCCTGCTGCAGCCGGCGATTCTGGGCCTCGGTCTGCTGGTGGCGGTGCTGTCGAGCGCCATTCCCTATTCGCTGGAAATGATCGCCATGCGCGGCATTCCCAAGCGCAGCTTCGGTGTCATGCTCAGCGCCGAACCGGCGGTGGGTGCCCTGGCCGGACTGGCCGTGCTGGGTGAGCATCTGACCCTGACCCAGGCCGTGGCCATCCTCGCCATTGTCGCCGCCTCAGCGGGAACCATCCTGACGGCATCGTCGTCAGAGTCCGACCACTGACGTTTCCTCGCTCAAGGCCGGCGAACGTTCTTCCACCCTATTAAGAATGATTATCATTGCGAGTCGCAAATCGCGTTGATAAGAACGCCTCGCAATATCAGGAGGGGCAAGATCGTCGCCCCGCTGGGGACAGGATGTCAGTATGCGTAATCCGAAGATTTCCGGGATCATCAGCCGGCCACGCAGCGCCCTCGGTGTGGCCGCCGTCGCGGGTCTGGCCGGTCTGACCCTCGGCTCGGGTCTGGCTCACGCGGCCCCCGAGACCGAAGCGGCGACGGTGACGGCACCGTCGGTCCTCGAAGGCAGCACCGAGGTCTCCGGTGTCGACGTGGTGGGCCAGCGGCGCCCGCGTCCCCAGTCGGAGAAGTTCAGCAAGCCCCTGGTCGACACGCCCAGGACGGTCAACATCATCACCAGCGACGCGTTGAACCAGCAGGCGATCAGCAGCCTGGCCGATGCATTCCGTACCGTCCCGGGGATCACGATGGAGTCGGGCGAAGGCGGCGCGCCGGCCGGCGATCGCCCCCGCATTCGCGGCATGGACTCGACGTCGGACATTTTCGTCGACGGCATCCGCGATGCCGGCGGCCAGTCGCGCGAGGTGTTCGCGCTCGACCAGATCGAGGTCATCAAGGGCCCGAGCTCGGCCTATACCGGGCGAGGCTCGACCGGGGGCAGCGTCAATCTGGTGTCCAAGGTCGCCCGGGCCGACAGCTTCAGAACAGCTTCCCTGACCCTGGGCGATGACGCCACCCGACGGGTAACCTTTGATCTTAATGAGGCGCTCACCGAGGGCACCGCCGTCCGCCTGAACGGCCTCTATCATGAGAACGAGGTCAATGGCCGCGATGCCGTCCACGGTGATCGTTGGGGCGTTGCCGCCTCCATCGGCTTTGGCCTGAACGGCCCCAGCCGCCTGACCCTCGACTACTACCGCATGGACAGCGATGAACTGCCTGACTACGGCCTGCCCTATGTGCGGACCATGGTCGGGGGCGTGGTCCATGGCACCCTGCTGACCGGCCACGACGACGCCTTCTATGGCCTGACGCGGCGGGACTTCCGCAAGACCGGTGCCGAGATCTCGACCCTGAGGTTCCAGCAGGAACTCGGCGGCGGCTGGAAACTGTCGAACTCTGTCCGGTATGGCCGCACGACCAACGCCTATGTCGTCACCAACCCCGATGACAGTCGCGGCAATGTCGCCAACGGCTATGTCTATCGCTCGGCCAAGACCCGCAACACCCTGACCACCACCACCGCCAATGCCAATACCCTGACCGGAGCGTTCAGCACCGGCGGCCTGCGCCATTCGGTGGCGCTCGGCACGGAGTGGGCCGAGGAACAGACCCACAGCCAGGGCTATGTCCTGACCAGCCCGGGTCTGACCGCCGGCCTGGCCCCGGCCCTGATCAGCGCCGCCTACAGCGCCACGAACCTGGGCTGCAGCAGCCCCGCCCGCCTGGGGGCGACCTATGGCTACAACTGCACGACCCTGGCCAATCCGAACCCGAATGATCCCTGGATCGGCACGATCGCGCGGTCGCCGACCTTTACCGCGACCCGTGTGACCACCCGGGCGGTGTTTGCCTTCGACACCATCGATCTGAATGAGCAGTGGCAGATCAATCTCGGGATCCGGCACGACGCCTATACCAACCGCTTCAGCGGCGGAACGATCACCGCCACCGGTGTGACGCCGGCCGTACCCCTGCGCAATGAGGCCAGTTTCTGGAACTACCAGGCCGGGCTGGTCTTCAAGCCGGTTCCCGACGCCAGCCTCTATCTGACCTACGGCAGCTCCTCCAACCCGTCCGGTGAAGGCGCGGGCGACGGCTCCAGCCTGGCGGCCACCACGGTCAATCTCGATCCCGAGCAGAACGACAGCTACGAGCTGGGCGGCAAGTGGAACACGCTGGGTGGCAAGCTGAACCTGACGGCGGCCCTGTTCCGAACCGACAAGACCAATGCCCGGGTGACCGACGCGCTCGGAATCATCGATCTGGTCGGCAATTCCCGCGTCCAGGGTCTGGAACTGGGGGCCGGTGGCCAGCTGACCCGGGCCTGGAGCGTGACGGCCGGCTACAGCTTCACCGACAGCGAGGTCATCGACGGCGGTTTCGTCTCGGGCGTGGCGTCGCCCAACAACGGCAAGGCCTTCCCCAACACGCCCCGGCACGCCTTCAGCGGCTGGACGTCCTACCGCGTCACCCCGGCCGTCACCGTCGGCGGCGGGGCCTCCTACATGTCGAAGCGCTACGGCAATGCGGCCAATACCTTCGTCGTGCCGGACTACTGGCGCTACGACGCCATGGCCGGATGGACAATCAACCGGACGTTCGACCTGCAGCTCAACCTGCAAAACCTCACTGACGAGCGTTATGCGGTGAAGCCCAATGCCAATCACATGGTCCAGATCGCGGCGGGTCGTACCGCCCTGGTCAGACTGAATGTCCGGTACTGAGACTCCCCTCTCGACCTGACATTGGCCCTGTCCGGCGAGCGCGCCGGACAGGGCTTTTATCCTTCAGGCGCAGGATCTCCGCCCATGATGCTGCATGTTCCGCAAGTCCTCACCAAGGCTGAGGTCGGTCACTGCCGAGCCCTGCTCGACGCAGCGGACTGGGTCGACGGCAACCTGACCTCGGGATTTCAGGCGGCCCTGGCCAAGCAGAACCAGCAATTGCCGCAGGAGAGCGAGGCCGCCCGAACGGTCGGAAACCTGATCCGCCAGGCCCTGGACGCCAATCCTCTGTTTGTGTCCGCCGCCCTGCCCCACACCATGCTGTCGCCGATGTTCAACCGCTACGGCCCGGGCATGGGGTTCGGCAGCCATATCGACAATGCCATCCGCCGTGACCCGGTGACGGGCCAGCGCCTGCGGACCGACCTGTCGGCGACGCTCTTTCTTTCCGATCCGGAGGACTATGACGGCGGCGAGCTCGTGGTCGACGATCTCTATGGCAGCCATGCGGTCAAGCTGCCGGCCGGCGACCTGATCCTCTATCCGGCCAGCAGCCTGCACCAGGTCATGCCGGTGACCCGGGGGGTTCGGACTGCGAGCTTCTTCTGGATCCAGAGTCTGGTGAGGGACGATGCCCGCCGCACCCTGCTGCTGGACATGGATGTGGCCATCCAGCGCCTCGCCCAGTCGGCGGGCGCGACCGATCCATCGATCCTGGCCCTGACCGGCACCTATCACAACCTTCTGCGGCAATGGTCGGAGCTCTGAAACCGCCCCTCGGCGAACGCCGATCGCCGATGCCAACCGGACGTTTACCATTCCGGCTTCAGGATCGTCGGGCAACCGCCTGGAGCCCTGATGTCCGACACGCCGTCATCCGACGCGACCCTGATCGCGCCGTCGGCTTTCGGCGAGGCTGAAGCCGCGCGCTGGTTTTTCGAAAACGCCAACGACCTTTTCGCGGTCGTCTCACCCGAGGGTCTCTTTGTCAGCGTCAATGCCGCCTGGACCACCCTGACGGGCTGGCGACCGGATGAGCTGGTCGGGGCGGCCTGCGCGAACTTCATTCTTCCGGAAAGCCTGCCTGACCTGATCGAAACCGGTCGTCGCATCCGTGACGAGGGCGCAGCGATCAATCGCCTGCATGTCCGTTGCAAGGACGGCCGTTCGGTCTGGCTGGAGGGCCGCTCAAAGCGTGGTCCCAACGGCGAAATGGTCGGGACCCTGCATGACATCTCCGCCCAGGTTTTTGCCGAGCGGACGCGCGAGATGCTGGCCGACGCTGCCGGCATCGGTGTCTGGAGCTATGACCCCCGAACCGAGGTGATCGACTGGTCGCCGGACGCCCTGACCCTGACCGGCCTGCAGCCCCATGACCTGGCCCGGCCAGATCGGTTCCTGGACCGGTTGCCGGACGCCGAGCGCCAGACCCTGGCCACCGTGTTTGAACAGGCGGTGCGAACCGGCGAGTCAGGCCGGGTCGAGTTCAGACTGCGCGGCAATACCGGAGACTGGTTCACCTTCCGCTCGACCTTCAGGGCCGAGCCGCTGTCGTGTGGCCTGTTTGCCCTCAAGGGCATCTCGCAGAACATCACGGACCTTGCCCGCAGCCGGGATAATGCGCTGCGGGCCGAGCGCCAGGCCAGGCGCCTGATCAAGGACGCGCCCTTTGCCGTGGCGCTTTATGATCTCGAGCTCAAGCTTCGGGTCGTCAGTCCGCGCTTCCTTGCCATCTTCAAGGCGACCGAAGACGAGGTGATCGGACGATCCCTGACCGAACTGACCCGCGGCGGTCGCCAGCGCTTCGTCACCGCCGTCGGCCGGGCCCTGTCCGGCGAGGTGATCTCGCGTCGCGAGGTCCTGCTGTCGGATTCTGAAGGCAACGAACGCTGCCTCAGCTGGGAAGGTCGTCCCTGGCGGAATGCGTCCGGCGAAATCGTCGGGGTCATGACCTACATGGACGACGTCACAGCCCTTGTAGCGACCCGTCGCGAGGCCAGGGCCAATGCCCGGCGTCCGAAAATGGCCCTCGGGGCTGCCCGGGCCGGGGTCTATGAGATCGACCATACCGCCCGGTCGTTCTGGGGATCACCCGAATTCAACCGCATCATGGGCCATGCGGTGACCTATGACGACGTGCGCAAGGCCGTCTGGCCCATGATCCATCCGGACGACCGCGCGAGTATTCTGGCCTCGGCCGATGTCTGGCGCCAGACCGGGGCCTGGGGCGGCGGATCGATCGACGCCCGCCTGGTCACACCCTCCGGCGAGTCCCGCTGGCTGCGCATCTTTCATGACGTGCGACGCGACGCGTCCGGGCGAGCCCGCAAGGCGTTCGGCCTCGTTCTCGATATTGACGACCAGAAGCGGGCCGAGCTGGCCCTGGTCGAGGCCGAACGGGCGGCGCAGGCTGCCAGCGAGGCCAAGGCCCAGTTCCTGGCCAATATGAGCCATGAGATCCGGACCCCGATGAACGGGATTCTCGGGGTCATGCACCTTCTCAAGCGCCAGGGTCTGCCTGGCGAGGCCCCGGCCCTGCTGGACGAAGCCCTGGCCTGCGGACAGATGCTGTCGACCCTGCTTGACGACGTGATCGACATCGCCCGCATCGAGGCGGGCCGGCTTGAGATCCACAACGAAGCTGTCGATGCACGCGACCTGCTGGACGGCGTGGCGGGCGTCCTCTCACCGCAGGTCGCGCAGAAGGGTCTGAAGCTGACGATCGACGCGCCGGATCTGGGCTGGATCACCACCGACCCGACCCGCCTCCGGCAGGCCCTGTTCAACCTGGTCGGCAATGCCGTGAAGTTCACGTCCAGAGGATCGGTAATTGTCCGCGTCCGACTGACGGGTTCGGGGTCCGCGCCGCTTATGGTCTTCGACATCATCGACACCGGGGTCGGCGTACCCATGGCGGCCCAGGGTCGCCTGTTTGAGCGTTTCGAGCAGGGCGATGCCAGTACGACGCGCAGGTTCGGCGGGTCAGGTCTGGGCCTGACCATCACCCGGCGACTGGCGGAAATGCTGGGTGGGGGCGTGGACTTCCGCTCCGAACCGGGTGTGGGGTCCTGCTTCACCCTGACCATCGCCGCCCCGCCGGCCCAGCCCGTCGAGGCGTCCCATGACGCGGGCGGCGAAGCCCTCGCGGGCCTGCGGATCCTGCTGGTCGAGGATAATCCCACCAATCAGATGGTGGCGTCACGCATCCTCGAATACCTCGGGGGCGAGGTTCATTGCGCCGATGACGGTCTGGCGGGAGTCGAGGCGGTGCGCATCGCGCCCTTCGATGTCGTGCTGATGGATGTCCAGATGCCGGGGATCGACGGACTGGAAGCCGCAAGGCGGATCCGGGCCCTGCCGGGTCATGCGGGCGCCACGCCGATCATTGCCCTGACCGCCAATGTCATGGCCCACCAGAAAGACAGCTATCGTGCCGCCGGCATGGACGGGGTCGCCGGCAAGCCCATCGCGCCCGCAGATCTGGTCGGCGAAATCCTGCGTGTGACCGGGGACCTCCGCCCTGCCGCCGTGGCCTGAGTTTCCCCCGCCCGCGAAGCGCGCTAAAGCTGCTCGAAAAATGGGGATCCGTTCATGACCGACCAGACAGCGGCCAAAGAAGGCGCGTCCATGCGCACCGTGGTGGCGGCCTCGTCCGCCGGTACGGCGTTCGAATGGTATGACTTCTTCATTTTCGGCAGTCTGGCCCAGGTCATATCCAAGACCTTCTTCACCGGCCTGACCGATACGGCCGGCTATATCGCCGCCCTGGCCCTGTTCGGTGTCGGCTTTGCCTTCCGTCCGCTTGGCGCGCTGGTGTTTGGCAAGATCGGCGATCAGGCCGGACGCAAGGGTGCCTTCCTGGCCACGGTCCTGCTGATGGGCGGTGCCACCTTCGCCATCGCCTTCCTGCCGACCTACGAGCAGGCCGGGATCATCGCGCCGATCCTGCTGATTGTGCTGCGGTGCGTTCAGGGCTTTGCGCTCGGTGGCGAGTATGGCGGAGCCGCCATTTACGTGGCCGAGCACTCGCCGCCCAATCGTCGCGGCTGGTCGACCTCCTGGGTGCAGACCTCGGCGGCCTTTGGCCTGTTCGGCGCGCTTCTGGTGATCATGGCAACCCGGGCCGCCGTCGGTACCGAGGCCTTTGACGCCTGGGGCTGGCGCATTCCGTTCGCCGTCTCGATCGGCCTGCTCGGCATTTCAGTCTGGATGCGCCTGAAGCTTACGGAAAGCCCCGCCTTCGCCAAGATGAAGGCCGACGGCGAGGCCTCCAAGGCCCCCTATGCCGAGGCCTTCGGCCAGTGGAAGAACCTCAAGCTGGTTCTTCTCGCCTTCTTTGCGCTGATGTCGGCCCAGGGCGCTGTCTGGTACACCAGCTTCTTCTACATCCAGACCTTCCTGGAAAAGTTCCTGAAGGTTGATCCGGTCACCATCAATGCCCTGATGATGACCGCCACGGCCGTCAGCGCGATCTTCTACGTTGTGTTCGGAGCCCTGTCGGACCGGGTAGGCCGCAAGCCGGTCATGCTGGCCGGCATGACCCTGGCCCTCGTTTTCTACTTCCCCGGCTTCCACCTGATGGAAAAGGCCGCCAATCCGGCGCTGGCGGAGGCTTCGGCCCGCGCACCGGTGGTCGTCGTCGCTGATCCGGCCGACTGTGCCTTGCAGTTCGACCCTGTCGGCAAGGCGACCTTCGTGTCGTCCTGCGACATCGTCAAAAGTACCCTGGCCAATGCCGGGGTCTCCTACAGCAACCAAAAGGCTCCGGCCGGCTCGCCCGCCGTCATGAAGGTCGGCGCGGTCGAGATCGCCTCGCCCAGCGCCACTGGCCTGGACAAGGCCCAGACAAAGGCCGTGAAAACCGCGACCGAGGCCAGGATCAAGGCCGCTCTCAGCGCTGCCGGCTATCCGGCCAAGGCTGACCCGACCCGCATGAACCATCTGGGCATGTTCGGCGTCCTGTTTGTCTTCGTGATTGCGGCTACCGCGCTGTTTGGCCCGCTGGCGGCCTCGCTGGTCGAGCTGTTCCCGACCCGGGTACGCTATACGGCCCTGTCGCTGCCCTATCATATCGGCACCGGCTGGGTCGGCGGCTTCGTGCCGTTCTTCGCCTTCGCCATCGTCGCGGCGGTCGGCAATATCTATGCGGGCCTGTGGTATCCGGTGGTCTTCACCCTGATCAGCGTCCTGACCACCCTGTTCCTGCTGCCGGAAACCCGGGGGCGGCCGCTCGACGAGGTCTGACGGACCGGTTCCCCCGCCGGTTTAGCCGGCCGGGGCCGAGAGCAGGACCTCCACCGCCACACCGGCCGCCGTCAGGGCGTGAAGGGTGGCGGGTTCGACCGGACCGGTGATCAGGCGCACGATCTGGCGACCCTCGCCGGCCAGATGCACAAGCTGTTCGGGGCTGGCCTCGTGCGGGGTCAACCGCTCGACGTCCCGACGGGCCATGGTCAGGATCTGGGGGTCGGTGTCGGCGTCGGCGATCAGGACATCGGCGGCTGACAGGGCCCGTACCGCCCGCAGGGTCAGTAGGTCCGATGGCCCACGACCGGCGACAAACCGCACGCGGCCCTTGCGCGCCGTGCCCTTGGCCAGGGCCTCGCGGAACAGCCGGCCGGCGGTTTCCATGTCCCCGGCCATCGCCGCTTCTGCCGCAGCCCCCGTGGCGGCATCGCGCAGGAACATCCGGCGCTCGTGCATGACCGGCAGGGTCTTGCGGACCTCTTCCTGGAACCGGCGCAGCATGGCGGCCACCCGGCCGGCGCCTTCGGGCACCTGGGTCTCGATGTTGTTGCGCAGCATGGTCGCCAGGACGGGTGCCGATCCGCCCGTCCCCACGGCGGCCACGACCTCTCCGCGGTCGATCACGGCCGGGGTGTTGAAGTCGCACAGTGCAGGTTTGTCGACCACATTGACCAGGACGCGGGCGGCCCGCGCGGCGCTGGAGGCCGCCTGCACGAAAACCTCATCCTCGCTGGAAATGAAGGCCAGCACCGCCCCGGTGTAGGAACCCGGCAGGAAAGCGTCATGACCTTCCAGGCGAATGACCGTCGCCGGGGAGCCTTCAAACAGCCGGGCCTTGTTGTCTGCGCCGTCGCCGGACCCGGCGATCACCACCTTGCGGCCGGCGAGGGGAAAATAGGCGGGAAAAGAATCCAAGGGCTTGTCCTCAGAGGGCCGGGCAGGGGTTATGGACCATTCCGCCAACGTCGCTGATTGTGAATGTGTTTCAGGGCGATCCTAGACCCGTTCTGGGCCGCTGGGCGCCTGTCTATCATCATCCGTCATCGCCCTTTGGGCGAGGTCATTCAACCGCACAGGGAAACCTGGCCGGGGTCCGGACCGAAAAAATCACTGGTCGGGCCGGGTGTGAACGATGTTAGGATTGCCAAAAGCAGGGCCGTGTCTCCGGACCCTGCCTTCGATGGGAGGGCAAGATCCATGACTGCCACTTTGGATGTTAACGGCAAGGCGCTTTCGGTCCAGGCCGATCCCGCAACTCCGCTCCTTTGGGTTCTACGCGACGAACTGGGCCTGACCGGCACCAAGTTCGGTTGCGGCATGGCGCAATGCGGAGCCTGCACGGTCCATATCGACGGCCAGCCCGTACGCTCGTGCGTGACGCCGATCGAGGGTCTCTCCGGGGTCAAGATCACTACCATCGAAGGCCTTGGCGGAAGCCATCCGCTGCAGCAGGCCTGGGTGAAGCATGACGTTCCCCAGTGCGGCTACTGCCAGTCCGGCCAGATCATGTCGGCCGCCGCCCTGATCGCCCAGAACAAGGCCCCGTCCGATGACGAGATCGACGAGGCCATGAGCGGCAACATCTGTCGCTGCGGCACCTATCAGCGTATTCGCGCCGCCATCAAGGACGCGGCCGCCGGCAAGCTGGACCTGGCCCAGGCCGCCGGCGTCGCAGCGCTTGAGGAAACGGCGGAAGAGATGGCCGCCTCAGCCGGCGCCACCAGCCGCGGAGCCGGCCGATGAACGCCCCCTTCAGCAAGCGCGCCGCCGGCGTGAACCTCAGCCGCCGCGACGTCGTCGTGGGCTCGGCCCTGGTCGGAGGAGCCCTGCTCGTCGGCTGCTCGCCCGCCGACCTGATGAGTGCCGGGTCCAAGGTCGAGGTCGGGGCGTTCGGCCCGTTCATCAAGATCGCGCCGGATGGCCTGGTCACGGTGATCTCGAAACATATCGAGTTCGGCCAGGGCAACCATGCCGGCCTCGCCGCGATCGTGGCCGAAGAGCTGGATGCCGACTGGACCCGTGTCGTGGTCGAACAGGCCCCGGCCAACGCCAAGCTCTATGCCAACAGCACCGCCGGAGCCCAGCTGACAGGCGGCTCTTCGGCCATTTCCAACTCCTGGACCCAGCTGCGCACCGCCGGTGCCGCCACCCGGACCATGTTCGTGCAGGCCGCTGCCGCCAAGTGGGGCGTTCCGGCCGGCGAGATCACCGTCAAGGACAGTGTCCTCAGCCACAAGTCGGGAAAGACCGCTGGCTTTGGCGACCTGGTCGCCGAGGCGGCTAGGATCGCGCCGCCGGCCTCGCCGGTCCTGAAGGATCCCAAGACCTTCACCCTGATCGGCACCGACCGGGTGCGCCGCAAGGACTCGGTCGCCAAGAGCACCGGTACGGCCCGCTTCACCCAGGACGTCCAGCTGCCGGACATGCTGATCGCCATGGTCGCCCACCCGCCGCGTTTCGGGGCGACGGTCAGCCGCTTCGAGGTAGCGGAGGCCCTCAAGGTTCCGGGTGTGGTCGAGGTCTTCGAAGTCCCGAGCGGCGTCGCCGTGGTCGCCAGCTCGACCTATGCCGCCCGCATAGGACGCGAGGCCCTGACGGTCGAATGGAACGAGGACAAGGCCGAGAAGCGGGGTTCGGCCGCGATCGCCGCGGCGTTCCGCGACATCGTGGCCGGCAAGGGCCCGGCTGATCTGAAGTGGGAAGGCTTTGACTCCAAGGGCGACGCCGCGGCGATCAATGCCGCCAAGGCCGGCCCCAAGGTGCTGGAAGCCACCTACGAGTTCCCTTACCTGGCGCACGCCACCATGGAACCGATGAACTGCGTGGCGGCGGTCGACGGCAACAAGGTCAAGCTGACCTTCGGGTCCCAGGGCCAGACCCTCGACCAGCTGAATGTGGCCAAGATCGTCGGCACCCTCCCCGGGGCCGTCGAGATTGAGACCCTGTTCGCCGGGGGCTCTTTCGGCCGTCGGGCCAACTTCCCGTCGGACTATGTCGCCGAGTGCGTCCACATCGCCAAGAAGGTCGGCAAGGGCCGGCCGGTGAAACTGGTCTGGACCCGTGAGGACGACATGCGGGCGGGCTATTTCCGTCCCCTGGTCATCCACGGGGTGCGGGTCAGCCTCGACAAGGACGGCTATCCGGCCGCCTGGCGCCACCGGATCGTCAGCCAGTCGATCATGAAGGACTCGCCGATCGGCGGCAAAGGCCCCGACCAGACCGCCATCGAGGGCGCGGCCGGGTCGCCCTATCTGAAGGCCATTCCGGTGGTCGACGCCCAGGTCGCCTTCCCCGATGTCGGCGTCCCGGTGCTCTGGTGGCGTTCGGTCGGCGCGACCCACACCGCCTTTGTCATGGAGCACACGATCGACCAGCTGGCCCTGAAGGCCGGCAAGGATCCGGTCGAGTATCGCCGGGCGCTCTACAGGAAGGCCGGGGCCGACCGTCATCTGGCCGCCCTGGATCTGGCCGTCGAGAAGGCGGGACCCAAGGCAACCGACGGCTGGAGCCGGGGTGTCGCGGTGCATGAAAGCTTCGGCTCGGTCGTGGCCCAGGTCGCCGAGGTCAAGCTGGTGGACGGCGTTCCCAAGGTTGGTCGGGTGGTCACGGCCATCGACTGCGGCGTCGCCATCTCGCCGGACCAGATCGCCGCCCAGATGGAAGGCGGCACCTGCTATGGCCTGTCGGCCGCGCTGTTCGGCGAAATCACCCTGACCGACGGGGCCGTCGACCAGGGCAATTTCGACGGCTACCGCGTGCTGCGGATGAATGAGGCCCCGTCGGTGGAAACCCACATCGTGCCGTCGGGCAATCCGCCGAGCGGCGTGGGCGAACCCGGCACGCCCGTGATCGCCGCCGCTGTGGCCAATGCGGTTCTCGCCGCAACGTCCAAGGCGACCCAGCGCCTGCCCTTCGCCGGGCAGACGGCCTAGCTTTAGAGCCCGCCGCGTCCACGCAAGCTGGACGCGGCGGGCCCCTCGCCCCATTCTGGCGGCATGGTTGACCCCAACGACAGCAAGGGTTTCGAGAGACTCACGCCCCGTGAGCGAGAGATCCTGCGCCTGATCGCCGCCCACCTGCAGTCCAAGGAAATCGCGCGCCTTCTGAGCCTTTCGCCCAAGACGGTCGAGATGCACGTGCTGAGCGCCCGCCGGCGCCTGTCCGGAATGAGCCGCCGGGATGCGGCCCTGGCCTTCATGGCCTGGGAAAGCGACCCCGGTAGTGACTACCGTAGGCAATCGGGCGACCTAGCCCTGGCCCCGGCACCGGTCTCTTCTCGCCTCAAAGGCGGGCACGATCATGAACGACAACCAGACCCAAGCCCCGATCCGACAGCGGTCGGAGAGCCCGGGCTTCTTCATCGCCAGTTGGCAGTCCCTGGAAGAGGGGCTGATCCTGCTGGCGGGGACCCCCGAACGGGCCCAGCTGGTCACGGAGACCGTATCGGCCCTGCGCAAGTCGCAGGCGGCGGGCGATCCGCCGTCCAAGCTGCTGCTGCGGATCCTGGCCGCGACCGCCTTTCTGGCGGACGACCGTCCGCTGAGGGCCGAGGCCTCAGGAGCTGGCGCGATGACCTGACGCCCGTTCAATGGCTGGGCCTGATCCTGGTGATCGCGGTGCTGGGCACGCTCCTGCTCAGCGCCCTCACGGTTGGGGCTCACGACTTCCTCTTTGCCCTGCAGCGGTTCCGCCAGGGCTGGAGTCCACCGCCCGCGCCCTAGCGCCCTGCCTGTCGGACTCCCGGGTCCGGACCGGATGACGCGCCTGGGACATGGGACCAAACGGAGATTTGGGAAGACCAAAAACCGTGCGGACTGGCTCCGCGCGATCGGGAGAGTCTGCATGAAACGGATCGATGCGGCCCGTGCCGGGGCCCGGAAACTGATGAGCGCCGAAGCCGCGATTGACGCAGCCCTGCGCGAAACGGCGGAACTGATGAGCCTGCTGCCGGCCCTCAGGATGGAGGCCCATCTCTCTGCGGTCCTGGGTCAGGATGCGGCCGACGGGATCGGCGAGACCCTGCGGCACATCCTGGCCGCCCGACGGACCCTGATCGGGGCCCATGCCGACCTGCAGACGGTGCGCGAACAGATCGGCTGCCGGAGCGTCTCCATCGGCGAGCTGGACAAGCCGGGCGACACGCCGCGCACCGGCGGGTTCCATGCCCTGGACGGCGGGCGTGCCGCATGACGACGCCCTTTGCCCAGCCCTCGGCTTGCGGCATGGTTGCGCGCCGAATCGCCCATGGACCTTGCCGTGTATCACACCCTGACCCCGTGGATTTCCCTGGGCGTGGCCACCCTGGTCTGCGGCCTTGCGATCTGGAAGGGCGACCGGTGGACCCGCTTCGTCGGGGGCATCTTTCTGGGCGGCTGGATCCTGTCGCCTTTCGTGGCCACAACCGACAGCCTGCAGCCCGAATGGGGCGTGATGGTCATCGACGTCATCGCCCTGCTGCTGTTCATCTGGGCCTCGCTGAAGGCGCGGAAGCTCTGGACGGTGTTCGCCGCCGCCTGCCAGATGATGGCGGTCGCCTCGCATGTGATTTCAATCATCGACCTGCGGATCTATATGGCGACGGTCATCGTGGGTCTGGCCCTGCTGAGCTATGGCGTGCTGATCGCCCTCCTGTTCGGGACCGCCTCGGCCATCCGGGCGCGGCAGGGGAGGCGGGCCAATGTCCCTGACTCCGGTTCCTGAGATTTCCGCCGAGGAGCTCGCCGAGTTTCGCCGCGGGGGCGATGCCCTGGGGCCCGTCCAGCGGCGGATCCTCGCCCTGCTCATTCCCCGGCTGATTGCCCTGGAGGAGCGTGGCGACACCGACGGGGCCCTGCGCGCTGTCGAGGAGATCCGGGTGATCCTCTGCGAGGACGCCGAGACCTGCCATTAGAGCCATCAGGTTCGGGGAGCGCGTTTGAGATCCTCGGGAAGGTCGATGTCGAACAGGACGCCGGGATCGTCGGTCTCGATGGCGATGAAGCGATCTCCGGCCTGACGGATCAGGGCCTGGGCACCGCTGTCGCCGTCCAGGCTGCGCAGGGCAGGGATCCAGCCGCCGCCGAACAGCACCGGATGGCCGCGTCGCCCGGCATGGACCGGCGCGACAATCCCGTCAGGGCCGGTCAGGGCGGCGGCGAGTGCCACGGGAATCGACCGCGGTACCAGCGGCATGTCGCCGAGAAAGACAAAGACCCCGTCGAGATCGGTCGGTGCCGCCTGCGCGGCGGCGGCCAGGGAGCTGCCCATGCCCCGGGCGGGATCCGTTACCTTCACGCCCCGCAGGTCCGCGTATTCGTCAAGGCTCAGGGCGGTGGTCTCCAGTTGGGCGTCGTCGCTACCGATCGCGACCACAACTGAGAAGGCCGGGCTCTCTAGAGCCGCGTTCAGCGCCCCGGCGATCAGGGGACGCCCCCGAAACGGTGCCAGCAGTTTGCCCCCGCCGAAGCGGGTACCCAGGCCGGCGGCCAGGACGATTGCGCCCCATTTCGCGCTTTTGCTTTCCGCCATGCGGTCCAGTGCCTATCTTGCCTCCAGCCATGACGCCCTATGACGATACCCCCGCGCAAGCGGCGATCACCGCCCCCCGCCTGATCGACGGGTTCGGGCGCGCCGTCACCTATCTGCGGGTCTCGGTCACCGATCGCTGCGACCTGCGCTGCGTTTACTGCATGGCCGAGCACATGACCTTCCTGCCCAAGGCGGAGGTCCTGACCCTCGAGGAGCTGGACCGACTGGCCTCGACCTTCATCGGCATGGGTGTTCGCAAGCTGCGCCTGACCGGCGGTGAGCCCCTGGTCCGCAAGGGCTTCATGGGCCTGGTCGAGGGCCTGTCGCGGCATCTGCGGTCCGGGGCCCTGGACGAGCTGACCCTGACCACCAACGGCACCCGCCTGGCGGCCCATGCCGCCGACCTGGCCCGGCTCGGCGTCCGGCGGATCAATGTCTCGCTCGATACGCTCAAGCCGGACCTTTTCAAGCGCCTGACCCGCGGCGGCGATGTCGCCCAGGTGATCGGCGGCATAGACGCGGCCCTGGCGGCGGGGATCGCCGTGAAGATCAATGCCGTCGCCCTCAAGCAGGACAATGCCGCCGAGCTGCCCGAACTGATCGCCTGGGCTCACCGGCGCGGCTGCGACATGACCCTGATCGAGACCATGCCGCTGGGCGAGATCGAGGCCGACCGCACCGACCAGTACCTGTCGCTGCAGACAGTGCGCCGCGACCTGTCGGCCTTCTGGACCCTGGAGGACGAGCCCGGCTATGTCACCGGCGGTCCGGCCCGCTATCTGCGCATTGCCGAGACGGCCGGCCGGCTGGGCCTGATCACGCCGCTCAGCCACAATTTCTGTGAGGCCTGCAACCGGGTCCGGCTGACCTGTACCGGCACACTGCATACCTGCCTCGGCCGTGACGATGCGTCCGACCTGCGGGCCGTGCTGCGGGCCGGGGCTTCCGATGCCGGGCTGGAAGCCGCCATTCTCGACGCCATCGGCAGCAAGCCGAAGGGCCACGACTTCGAGATCGCCCGCGCCCGGCCCGCCGTCCAGCGGCACATGTCGACGACCGGAGGCTGACCCCATGGTTCGTGTGCTTCTGTTCGGACGGCTCGCCGACCAGGCCGGCTGGCGCGAGCGCCGCCTGGAGGCCGTTTCGCTGGGGCAACTTCGCGCGCTTCTGGCCGATGAGGATCCTGATCTGGCCGAGGCCCTCGCCGGGCCGGGCGTGCAGGTGGCGGTCGACCAGGCCATCGTCCGGGGCGACCCGGCCCTGACCGGACCCTGCGAGGTCGCCTTCCTGCCGCCGATGAGCGGCGGATGATCACCCTGACCGACCAGCCCTTCGAGCCGGGAGCCGTGCTGACCGCTTTCTGCGCCGGACGGGCCGAGACCGGAGCGGTGGCCAGCTTCACCGGACTGGCCCGCGCCGAGCAGGGCCAGGCCGCCGCGCTTGAGCTTGAGGCCTATCCCGGCTTTACCGATGCGGCGATCCAGGCTTTTGCGGAGACGGCCCGGGCGCGGTTCCGGCTGCAGGACTACCGTATCGTCCACCGCATCGGCCGCATCGGGCCGGGCGAGGCGATCGTCTTTGTCGCCACCGCCGCCGGCCATCGCCGCGAGGCCTTCGAGGCCTGCGACTTCCTGATGGACTGGCTGAAGAGCCGGGCTCCGTTCTGGAAGAAGGAGCACGGTCCGGGTGGCGCCCGCTGGATCGAGCCCACGGACCGCGATAGGACCGACGCATCGCGTTGGGATCAGGAGTAGATCATGTCGGCAGCAGGCCTCACCCCCGGCGGCGGGATCAAGCCGGACCTTCCGTTCACGCCGGTTCGCGTGGCCATCCTGACCATTTCCGATACCCGTGACGAGGAAAGCGACACCTCCGGCCAGGTGCTGGTCGATCGCGTCAAGGCCGCCGGCCACGAGCTGGGGGCCGGGCGGTGGTCCGTGACGACATTACCCAGATCCGCGACCAGGTCCGGGCCTGGATTGGTTCGGGCCAGGTCGACGCCATCGTCACCACGGGCGGCACGGGCCTGACCGGCCGCGACGTCACGGTCGAGGCCCTGGAGCCGCTGTTCAACAAGAAGATCGACGGCTTCTCGGTGATCTTCCACATGGTCTCCTATGCCTCGGTCGGCCTGTCGACCCTGCAGTCGCGGGCCACGGCCGGGCTGATCGACGGCGTCTTCGTGTTCTGCCTGCCGGGCAGCAACGGGGCCGTGCGCGACGGCTGGGACAAGGTCATCTCCGCCCAGCTCGACAGCCGTCACAAGCCCTGCAACATGGTCGAGCTGATGCCCCGGTTGCTCGAGCAGTGAGCAAGCTGACCCATATCGACGACCAGGGCCGGGCTCGCATGGTCGATGTCTCAGGCAAGCCCGATACGGCGCGCGAGGCGGTGGCCTGCGGCTTCGTACGGATGAGGCCCGAGACCCTGGCCCTGGCGGTTTCCGGAACCGGGCGCAAGGGTGATGTCCGGGCCGTGGCCGAACTGGCCGGCGTGATGGCGGCCAAGCAGACCTCAAGTCTCATCCCCCTGTGCCACCCCCTGGCGCTGAGCAAGGTGGTGGTCGAGGTCGAGCCGGGGGAGGGCGGTCTGTCGGTCACTGCCCGGGTCAAGACCACCGGCCCGACCGGGGTCGAGATGGAGGCCCTGACGGCCGTCTCTGTGGCCTGTCTGACCATCTATGACATGCTCAAGGCCGCCGAGAAGGGCATGGTCATCGAGGCCGTGCGCCTGCTGGAAAAGACCGGCGGCAAGTCCGGGACCTGGACGGCAGGCTAGAGGCATCGGGGTCTTTGTCATCCAGCACTGGGGATGGGAGAAGGCACGAGTTGTCCACCTCACGCGGTTTGGCCGCTGAAGGGACGGGAAGGGCTGCGGAGCGTCCGGGCCTCGCCCGGAAAAAGAGTTTTGATTACCGTTTCGACGAAGTCTGAACGCTCCGCGTGATCGTTCTGTCGGAAGCGTGCGGCGCCTGAGCCCTGTTAGAGCCTCGCCGCCTTGAAGCCTCCGGCGGGCGGACCGGGGCGCGACCCTGATCCGGACTGTGAACCCTTCCAGGCCCACCTGCTGCTCGCCCGACCCCTGCCGTGACGTCGTTTCTGTGATCCACGGCCGACCGCCGCCAGACACGACAGGGTTGGCGGCCCGGAGCCCAGGGCTCTTCCCGCCATCGATTGAGCTTCCCGCTCGACCACCCCACGCCGCCGCTCCGGTCGCTGGCCAAGCGCCCTTCCCCGCGACGAGGTAGGATGATTATGCGGGGGGTTTTGAGCGCGTCTGATTGGCGCGATCAGGATTTTTGTAAGGGGTTGATAGGGTTGGGGTTTGTCCTGGGACCTGCGGGGATTGGTGTCGCTGGATCCCCGTTCTCAAACGCCCAAAACCCTTGTCATCCCGGCCGGACGCCCGGAGGGCGGGAGCGCCGGGACCCAGGGGGCGACGCACTGCAGTTGCCCCTGGGTCCCGGCTCGCGCTGCGCGCGTCCGGGATGACAAAGAGAAGGTGCTCTATTGATCCCCCGCGCTTGCCCCCTACGGATCGCTTCGCGACCGTCTTCCCCCGGAGGGGGAAGATAATCTCATCTTCCCCCCGAAAGGGGGGAGGACGACCGGCGAAAGCCGGTCAGGAGGGGGCCTGCGGCATCGGCCGGTTTGCACACCGTCCCCGGTAGCCTCCCCCTACCCCCCGCCCGTCACCTTGAAGGTCGCATGGGCCCGGGCCACCGGCTTGCCGTCGGCGCGGACGGTGGCGTCGGCATAGCAGAGGGACTTGCCGGGCTTGATGAAGTCGGTGTCGAATTCGAGCCACTGGCCAAGGCCCGCCGCGCCCAGATAGTCGAGGCCGAGGGACACCGTGACCAGGCCGCTGGACGGGATCTTCAGCGACGCCAGCACCACGCCGCAGGACAGGCCCATGGCATTGTCGGCCAGGGCGGCGATCAGGCCGCCGTGCAGGCCGCCGCGCGAATTGGTGTGCGGCTCGCGGATCTCCAGACCCAGCACCCAGCGGTCGGCGCGGATGTCGGCATAGAGCGGCTCCCATGGTGTGGTCAGCGGGCTCTTGCGCGGATGCAGGGTGAAGGGTTCGGGGGGCTGGAACATCGGGAGCGGCCTCTGTGAGGCAGCATTTCAAACACATGTTTGAATTGTCGGCAATCGTCCCGGCTGTGCTAGCCTTGTCCCGAGACGGGGGATCGGATGGCCAGGGCTACAGGCGCGCGCAAGCTGGAGGCGACCAAGGTGGTCGAGACGCTGGACCACCTGCAGGCGCGGGTAGGGGAGCGTTTTCCCGAGTCCGGCCTGGCCAAGGTCTGCGGTGAACTGACCGCCACGGCCCGCACGACGGCGGAGCGGGCCCGGCGACTGTCGCGGCCCTATCTGGGGCTGCGGTTCCTGGTCCTGGTCGTGGTGCTGGCGGCGATCGCCCTTGAGGCGGGTCTGATCATCCGTCTGGACTGGGTGCGCAGTGTCAGCCGGGCCGAGCCCCTGGGCCTGGCCTCTGGGCTGGAATCGGCGATCAACCTTGTGCTGCTGTCGGGTGCCGCCGCCTGGTTCCTGCTGTCGCTGGAGGCGCGCTGGAAGCGGGGCCGGGTGCAGAAGGCCCTGCACGAGCTGCGCTCCTTCGCCCACGTCATCGACATGCACCAGCTGACCAAGGATCCGACCCTGGTGCTGGGCCCGCGGACGGCCTCCTCGCCGGTCCGCGAGATGAACCGCTTCCAGCTGGCCCGCTATCTGGACTATTGCGCCGAGATGCTGGCCCTGACCGCCAAGCTGGCGGCCCTCTATGCCGGCGAGAGCGACGACCCGGTGATCGTGGCCGCCGTCAACGACATCGAGACCCTGACCTCGGACCTCGGCCGCAAGATCTGGCAGAAGATCATGATCCTGGGCCAGCTGGACGAGGCGCGGCCGGGCTGAGCCGGGCGCAGCGGGAAACCCTTTGATGTCGATGCGCGCTTTTGCCCACCTGCTGGACCGGCTGTCCCTGACGGCGTCGCGCAATGCCAAGCTGACCCTGATCGCCGACTTCCTGCGGGGGCAGCCTGATCCCGAGCGGGGCCTGGCGCTGGCGGCCCTGACCGGGGCACTGTCGTTTTCGGCCGCCAAGCCGGCCGCCATCCGCAAGGCCATCGAGGCGCGGATGGACCCGCAGCTGTTTGCCTGGTCCTATGACTTCGTCGGCGACCTGGCCGAGACGGTGGCCCTGGCCTGGCCCTCACGGCCAGGCGCGAATCGTGAGCCTGACCTGTCCGAGGTGGTCGAGACCCTGCGGACGGTGTCGCGCGGCGCGGTCCAGGGGCTGATCGCCGACTGGCTCGACGCCCTGGAGGCCGACGGGCGCTGGGCCCTGCTCAAGCTGGTGACCGGCGGCCTGCGAGTGGGGGTCTCGGCCCGGCTGGCCAAGCAGGCCTGCGCCCGGCTGGGCGGGGTTGAGGTCGGGGAGATCGAGGAGATCTGGCACGGGCTGGAGCCGCCCTATGTCGCGCTGTTCGCCTGGCTGGAGGGCCGGGCCGAACGGCCCTCGCCGGATGCGCCGGGCCGGTTCCGGCCGGTGATGCTGGCCCAGGCCCTCGACGAGGCGGTGGATTTCGCGCGGCTCGACCCGGCCGACTATGTGGCCGAGTGGAAGTGGGACGGCATCCGGATCCAGGCGGTCAGCGAGCGGGGCGAGCGGCGGCTCTATACCCGGACCGGCGACGACATCTCGGCGACCTTTCCCGATGTGCTGGCGGCGCTCGACTTCGAGGGGGCGATCGACGGCGAACTGCTGGTGATCCGCGACGGGGCGCTGGCGTCGTTCGGCGACCTGCAGCAGCGGCTGAACCGCAAGACGGTCGATGCGAAACAGCTGGCGGCCTTTCCGGCAGGCATCCGGGCCTATGACCTGCTGATGGACGGCGACACCGACGTGCGGGGCCTGGCCTTTGTCGAGCGGCGGGCGCGGCTGGAGGCCTTTGTGGCGGCGATCGCCAGCCCGCGCATCGATCTGTCGCCGCTGCAGCCGTTCGGGAGCTGGGCCGAGCTCGTCACCCTGAGGGGCGAGCCGCCCGAGGGCGACGCGCGGTTGTCTGAAGGCCTGATGCTCAAGCGCCGCGACAGCGTCTATGAGCCGGGGCGGCCCAAGGGGCCCTGGTTCAAGTGGAAGCGCGATCCGCACCTGATTGATGCGGTGCTGATGTATGCGCAGCGCGGCCATGGGCGGCGCTCCAGCTTCTATTCCGACTTCACCTTCGGTGTCTGGCGCGAGGACGGCCAGGGCCAGAAGCTCCTGACCCCGGTCGGCAAGGCCTATTTCGGCTTTACCGACGAGGAGCTGAAACAGATCGACAAGTTCGTGCGCGACAACACCGTCGAGCGCTTCGGGCCGGTGCGGTCGGTGCGGGCCGATCTCGATTTTGGCCTGGTGTTCGAGGTGGCCTTCGAGGGGCTGCAGCGCTCGACCCGCCACAAGTCGGGTGTGGCGATGCGCTTTCCCAGGATCAGCCGCATCCGCTGGGACAAGCCGGCGCGGGAAGCGGATGGTCTGGAGACCCTGGAGAAGATGCTGGAACCCTAGAGCCCTTTCCGACCTGATGGCTTCATCAGGGTCGGGCGAAAAGGGCTCTAAATCAGAAGGTTAGAGCATTTTTCGATCCGATAGCCGTTTCACAGCTATCGGAAAATGCTCTAGTGGATTCCGGTGCCTTGGTTCGCCGGGGCACCGGCACCCGCATGGAACAGCCGGCCCTTTTCGGTGATCAGCACGGCCACCAGCCCGGCGATGCCGAAGCCGGCAAAGCCCAGGGTCAGGGGCACGGTGGTGCCGTCGAACATCTGGCCGATCCAGAAGCCGAACAGGGCCCCGCCGATCGTGGTGATGAAGCCCTGCACCGAGGCGGCGGTGCCGGCCAGATGGCCCAGGGGCTCCATGGCCAGGGACCCGAAGTTCGACATCGTCAGGCCAAAGCAGAACATCATCCCCGCCTGCAGCAGCGAGAAGGTCCACAGGGTCTCGTAGCCCAGCACCGCGATCAGGGCGTGGACGCTGGCAAAGGCGATATAGCCCAGCAGCGACACGTGCGAGACCAGCCGCATCCCGCGCTTCTCGACGATATGGGAATTGATCAGTGAGGACACCGCGATCCCCGCCGCGATGGCGGCGAACAGGATCGTGAACAGCTTGCCGGCCCCCAGCACGTCGACAAAGACCTGCTGGGCCGAGTTGAGGAAGCCGAACAGCCCGCCCAGCACCAGGGTCGAGGCCAGGGTGTAGCCGATGGCGATGCGGTTGGTCAGGCACGCCCTGAACGCGGCCAGCACGGGCTTGACCTCCAGCGGCACGCGGTCATCCGGATGCAGGGTCTCGGGCAGCTTGATCGCCGCCCAGGCGATGACCAGCAGGCCGAAGATGGCCAGGATGCCGAAGACCCAGGGCCAGGGCGCGACCAGCACGATGGCCTGGCCCACCGACGGGGCGATGATCGGCACGGCCAGGAAGACGATGAACGACAGCGACATCACCCGCGCCATCTGGCGTCCCGAATAGCAGTCGCGGACGATCGATACCGACAGCACCCGGGTCGCGGCGGCGCCGACGCCGCACAGGGCGCGGGCGACCAGCAGCATCTCGAACGAGGTGGAGAAGGCGCAGAGTCCGGCGAACAGCACGTAGAGCGTCAGGCCGACCATCAGCACCGGCTTGCGGCCGAAGCGGTCGGCCAGCGAGCCATAGACCAGCTGCGCCGCGCCAAAACCCAGCAGATAGGCGGTGATGATCCACTGATGCTGATTGGCGCTGGCCACGCCCAGGGCGTCGCCGATCTGCGGCAGGGCCGGCAGCATCGAGTCGATGGCCAGGGCGTTGGTGGCCATCATCGCCGCGATCAGGGCCACGAACTGCTTGAAGCCCATGCCGGGATGCGGCGCGGCGGCGGATGAGGCGGGGGCGGACATGGCGACACTCGTCTGGGGGACGCCCGACCAGACGGCGCGACGCTTGCGGGGTCTATAGCGGCCGGACGGGCCGGCCGCCAACCACGCCTAGCCGTTAAACGACCGGATCGCGTCGATGATCACCTGCTGGTCGGCTTCGGCCAGATAGGGATGCATCGGCAGGGCCAGCACTGTCTCGGCCTTGGCCTCGGTGACCGGCAGGCCGCCGGCTCCGCGCGGGAAGTCGGCATAGGGGGCCTGGATGTGCATGGGCACCGGATAATAGACGGCCGTGGGCACGCCATGGGCCTTCAGGTGCGCGGCCAGGCCATCGCGGTTGGCATGCTCGATCACATACTGGGCCCAGACCGAAACGCCGCCGGCGATGACGCCGGGCGTGGCCAGTACGGCACCCTTCAGACCCTCGGCATAGCGGTCGGCCACGACCTGCCGCAGGGCGATCTCTTCGGCGAAGATGGCCAGCTTCTCGATCAGGATCGCCGCCTGGATCGTATCCAGCCGCGAGTTCATGCCGATCCGGGTGTTGAGGTACTTGGTGTCGTGCTCGAAGGTCCGGCCCACCAGGTCGGGGGCGACAGCCTTGCCATGGACGCGGTAGCTGTCCATCAGGTCCCAGAGCACCGGATCGTTGGTCAACACCGCGCCGCCGTCGCCGTAGCAACCCAGAGGCTTGGCCGGGAAGAAGCTGGTGGTGGCCACATCGGCCCAGTGCAGGGGATGCTTGCCGTCGAGGGTGCAGCCAAAACCCTGGGCACTGTCGGCGATCAGCTTCAGGCCTTCGCGGTCGCAGATGGCCTTGAGGGCCGGATAGTCGGCGGGCTGGCCGAACAGGTCGACGGCGATGACCACCTTCGGCGTCAGCTTGCCTTCGGCCTTCACGCCGGCGATGGCGGCTTCAAGCCGGGCGGGATCGATGTTGAAAGTGTCGCTCAGCACATCGACGAACACCGGGGTGGCCCCCACCCACGGCACGACTTCGGGCGTCGCGGCGAAGGTGAAGGACGGGCAGAACACCGCGTCCCCCGGTCCGATGCCCCAGGCCATCAGCGGCAGGGCGATGGCGTCGGTGCCGTTGGCGCAGGACAGGGCCAGCCTGGCCTCGCCGAAGGCGGCCAGCTTCGCCTCGAACTCGCGGACCTGCGGGCCCATCACATAGGCCCCGCTGTCGAGTACGCCGGCGATGGCGGCGTCGATCTTGTCGCGGATCCGGCGCTGCTGCGCGGCGAGGTCGATGAAAGGCATGCTCATGGGCGGCGCTCTTAGAGGCGGAAGGCCTGCAGGTGTAGCCAATTGATGTAACCGACTGTTTCCGGGGAGCGAAGCAGAACCGTGTCGTCCGCCGTTCCGGCAACGCGCCGGCGGGTCCGTGCGTTGACCCGCCGGCGCGGGGCGCCATCGAGAGAGCCATGATCAAGACGCCGCCATCGCTGCCCAAATCCCTGCCGTCCCTGGCGACCATGAAGGCCGACGAGACCATGCTGGGCCATTTCATCGACTGGCTGGGCCAGGTGGCCGTCAATCTGGTCGTTGCGGCCCTGATCCTGCTGCTGACCTTCTGGACGGCGGGCTGGCTGGCCGGTGTGGTGCGTCGGGCCCTGACGCGCGTGCACCGGTCCAACCCCGATCCCACCCTACAGACCTTCGGCGCGTCCCTGGTGCGCTATGCCGTGATCGCTGTCGGACTGGTGGCCGTTCTGCAGCAGCTGGGCGTCCAGGCCACCTCGATCATCGCCGTGCTGGGCGCGGCCTCCCTGGCCATCGGTCTGGCCCTGCAGGGCGCGCTGTCGAATGTGGCGGCCGGGGTGATGATCCTGCTGTTCCGGCCCTACCGGGTCGGCGACACCATCGAGACCGTGACCCGGGTCGGGACGGTCAAGTCGCTGGACCTGCTGTTCACCGAGATCGCCACGGCCGACAACGTCAAGGTGATGATCCCCAACAGCAAGGTCTTCGGGGATGTGATCCTCAACTACTCCGCCCATCGCACCCGGCGGGTGGACGTGCTGTTCAAGGTTCCGCTGAAGACCGATCTGGTCGCCGTGCTCAAGCGCCTGCGCGAGCGGGCTGAGGGCGACGCGCGCATCCGCAAGGACCCGGCCGTGCAGATCGAGGTCACCGACCTGTCGGAGGCCTTCGCCCAGGCCGCCATCCGCGCCTGGACCGCGAAAGAGGATTTCGCGGCCGTGCGGACCGACCTGATGCTGACCGCCCATCTCCTGTCCGAGGATCCGGCCCGCCAGGACCTGCCGGCCCCGCGGCCGTCCAAGGCGGTCGATCCGTCGCCGGCCATGCCCGGCGAGGGCGAGCACCACCTGTTCGGGCTGAAGACCCCGCGTCGCCGCCGCAAGGCCGGGACCGAGGCCCCGCCCGCCGGCTAGACCCCTCAGGCTTCGCCCAGGGCTCCCCGCCGCCGGGTCCATTCGCGGGCAAACTTTCGGCTGACGACGGCGTCCTCGAACAGAACCCGACGGCTGGAGCCCGAGAGCTCGGGCGCGTTGTGGATGATCACGAACGGAAAGTCGTTGGCCGACAGAAAGCTGCCGATGAAATCGTTGAAGCGCGCGGCTTCGTCAGAGTCGGCGAGCCGAATCTCGGTGGTGACGTCGGGCTGAACCATGGTGACTTCCCCGGGAGTGGTCCCAGCCTAACGCGGCAGGGCGACCTTCGGGGCAGGCCGGATCCGGAAAGAGTGATCACGGGTCACCTGGAGGGCACCGGTGCACGGCACGGGCCCTCCAGGCCAGGTTCCTGCCTAAAGAATCGACTGACCGGTGCCTGCCCAGTCCTTCAGGAACTGCTCGAGCCCCTTGTCGGTCAGCGGATGCTTGAACAGGTCAGCAAATACCGACGGGGGGATGGTGACGACGTCAGCGCCGACAATCGCGGCCTCCTTGACGTGGGCAACATTGCGCACCGAGGCGGCCAGGATCTCGGTCTCGTAGCCGTAGTTGTCATAGATGGTGCGGATGTCGCGGATCAGGTCCGTGCCGTCGAAGCCGTAGTCATCGAGGCGGCCGATGAAGGGCGAAATGAAGGTCGCGCCGGCCTTGGCGGCCAACAGGGCCTGGGTTGCCGAGAAGCAGAGGGTGACATTGGTCGAGATACCCTCGCCGGCAAAGGCGGCGCAGGCGATCAGGCCGTCGCGGGTCAGGGGCAGCTTGACCACGACATTGGGGGCGATGGAGGCCAGTTTCTGGCCTTCGGCGATCATGGCATCGGCGGTGGTGGCCGCGACTTCGGCGCTGATCGGGCCGGGCACCAGATCACAGATTTCGGCGATCACCTCCAGCATCGGCCGGCCGGCCTTGGCAATCAGGGTCGGATTGGTGGTTACGCCGTCCACCAGTCCGGTGGAGGCCAGGTCGGCGATGACCTTGGTGTCGGTGCTGTCGAGGAAGATTTGCATGGGCCTGCGCGCCTTGAGTAATTGTGTGTGGGGCTGTTTTTTTGCCCTTCGTCTACAGAACGCAGGACGATCTCGCCAGCGCTAGTCTTCGCCGTCGGCCAGGCGCCTGAGATAGAGATGGTAGCCCGTTTTGGGAGCGTCGCCCGCCAGACGCCGCAACTGATCGACGCCGATCAGGCCCATGTTGAAGGCGGCTTCCTCGATGCAGCCCGGGCGGAAACCCTGGCGCTGCTCGATGGCTCGTACATATTCGCCCGCTTCAATCAGCGACTCGTGTGTTCCGGTATCGAACCAGGCAAAGCCGCGGCTCAGACGTTCGACACTCAGCGTCCCGGCGTCCAGGTAGGCGCGGTTCACATCCGTGATCTCCAGCTCACCCCTGGCCGAAGGCTTGAGGCCGCGCGCGATGGCCGGGGCCTGTTCATCGTAGAAATACAGGCCGGTTACAGCGATGCGTGACCTTGGCCGGGCCGGTTTCTCTTCAATGGACAGGGCCTTTCCGGCCGGATCAACCTCAACAACGCCATACCGTTGGGGGTCGGCGACCTGATAGCCGAAGACGGTTGCGCCAGTTGCGCGCGCCGCCGCGCGGTTCAGGGTTTCCGTAAAGCCGGCCCCGAAGAAGATATTGTCGCCGAGCACCACAACGCTGGGCGCACCATCAAGGAAGCGCTCGCCCAGGATCAGTGCCTGGGCGATGCCGTCCGGGGCCAACTGGGCCTGGTATTCAATGCGCAGACCCAGCTGGGAGCCGTCACCGAGCAGGCGACGAAAGGCAGCCTCGTCATGCGGGTTGGTCACGATCAGGATTTCGCGCACGCCGGCCAGGATCAGGACGGAAAGCGGATAGTAGATCATCGGTTTGTCATAGACAGGCAGGAGCTGCTTGCTGACCGCCACGGTCAGGGGAGCTAGGCGGCTGCCGGAGCCGCCGGCCAGGATGATTCCACGCCTCATGAGTCCAGTCCTTCAGCGAGAATCCAGTCGGTGGCCTGTTCCACGGCGGGTCGCCAGGGTGACGGTGTCCAACCGAACACGTCCGTCAGCCTAGTGCAATCCAGCCGGCCGTTCAGGGGGCGCGCGGCGGGTTCCGGATAGTCCCGCTTCAGGATCGGCAAGACCCTGGCGCGGGTCTGGGGGTCGCGCGCCAGGGCCGCTTCAGCCAGCGCGTGGCGTGAGGTCGAGCCCTGGTTTGTGAAGTGGAAACAGCCAAAACCAGGGTCACCGGCGGGTGCCGACGCCCAGCGCGGTGCCGTCGTCAGGATAAACTGCGCCAGCGCAGTGGCGTCGGTCGGGTTGCCGTACTGGTCCGCGACGATGTTCAGGACGTCGCGCGCGCGACCCAGTTCCAGCATGGTCCGAATGAAATTGCGGCCAAACCGCGAAAAGACCCACGAAATCCGCAGAACGACGCCCTTTTCCCAGGCTAGGACGGCGGTTTCGCCTTCCAGCTTGCTGCGCCCATAGACGGACAGGGGGCGAGGGTCATCGGTTTCGCGATAGGGACGATCCAGCCGGCCGTCGAACACGCAGTCCGTGGACAGATGGACCAGGGGCAGATCGCGCCTGCTGCAGGCCAGGGCCATGGCCGCCGGCGCGGCCGCATTGGCCGCCATGGCGGCCTCAGGCTCGGCTTCGGCGCGGTCCACAAGGGTGAACCCGGCGCAATTGACCACGAGGTCGCAATCGGCCTCCGCGATGATTTGCCGGATCGCCGCAGTATCGGTCAGATCGACGTCCTGGCGTGACAGGGCCACCAGGGTCACTGTGCCGGCTGTCGCCTCGGCGATCATCGCCCGGGAAACCTGACCGGTTTGCCCGAACTGCAGTATCTTCATGCGTCAGACCCCGCCGCCAAGGCGTTCACCGGTAAAGCCGCGCGCCTGGATGGTTCGCCACCAGGCCTCGTTGTCGAGATACCAGCGGACCGTCTGTTCAAGACCGTCCTGGAATTGCGTCGAGGGCCGCCATCCCAGCTCGTCCCGCAGCTTCGCCGCATTGATCGCGTAGCGCCGGTCGTGGCCGGGCCGGTCACGAACATGGGTCACCAGGTTGCCGCGCGGGGCGTTGGCGGGGACGAGGCGGTCCAGGATCTCGCAGATTCCGGTCACCAGCTGCAGGTTGGTCCGCTCGGCTTCTCCGCCGATCAGATAGGTCTCGCCGGGGCGGCCGGCCTCCAGCACGCGCAACAGGGCCCGCGCATGGTCCTCGACGAACAGCCAGTCGCGCACCTGCTGGCCGTCGCCATAGACGGGGATGGGCTGCCCCGCGAGCGCGTTCAGGATGACGGTCGGGATCAGCTTCTCGGGAAACTGGCGCGGCCCGTAGTTGTTGGAACACGAGGTGACGACCACGGGCAGGCCATAGGTTCGCTGCCAGGCGCGGGCCAGAAGATCCGATGATGCCTTGCTGGCCGAATAGGGCGATGTCGGGTCGAGCGGCGAGTGCTCGTCGAAGGCCGGGTCATCGGCCTCGAGGGCACCATAGACCTCATCCGTCGAGACATGGACAAAGCGGAAGGCGGCAGCCCGGTCCTCAGGCAGATGCCGCCACCAGGTCCGGGCGGCTTCCAGCAGCACCGCCGTGCCCAGCACATTGGTCCGCACGAAGGCCATTGGCCCATCGATTGAACGGTCAACGTGAGACTCGGCTGCGAGGTGCAGGACCGCGTCCGGCGCGTGACGCTTGAAGATCGCGTCAACGACGGCACGGTCGGCAATGTCACCATGCTCGAAGACATAGGCCGGATGCTCACGGACCTCCGCCAGATTGGCCAGGTCTCCGGCATAGGTCAGGGCGTCGAGGTTGATGACGGCATGGCCGGCCCCCAGGGCCGTGCGGACCAGGCTCGATCCGATGAAGCCGGCGCCTCCGGTGATCAGGATCTTCAAGGCACCGCCTCTTCAAGGCCGGGAATCCGGTTGCCGAAGGTCTCGCGAATAAAGGTCATCAGGTTGCCGCCGGAAAACAGGAAGCCTTCCATGCCGGCCCGACGGGCGGCTTCAAGGTCGGACAGATTGTCGCCGATCAGGACGCAGTCGCTCGCGACGAGCCCGGTCTCATCGAGGGCGTGGAGGATCATGCCGGGGTTGGGCTTTCGGTCGGGATGGTCGGCATGGCGGTAGGTCTCGACGACGGCGTCCTGGTGAAAGGGACAGTAGTAGAAGGCGTCGATCCGCCCCCCGCTTCGCTGAAACTCGGCCTGCATCACAGCGTGCAGCGAAACGACCGCTGCCTCGTCATAATAGCCGCGGGCGACACCCGACTGGTTCGTGACCACAATCAGGCGCAGTCCGGCCCGGGTGAGGGCGGCGACCGCTTCACGCGCGCCGGCCATCCACTCAAACTCTGCCGGATCGTGGACATAACCATGATCGACGTTCAGCACGCCGTCCCGGTCCAGAAAGACAGCCTTCACCTGCGCGCTACTCGACATGATTGACGGATTAAGCGAGCGCCCGTCTCGCGACAAGAGCCGAGCTTTGGAGAACAGACCGGGCGGTGTCGGGCGAGGAGCAGTTCCCTCCCGGTGAGCAGGCGTCTATCAAGGCCGCCTCGGTCTGGGGGATCTGAAATGACGGCTGTTGATACCGACCTGACCCTTCTGCGCGACCAGCTCAAGAGCTGGGCGCTGGACAGGGCCTTTCCGCTCTGGTGGACGGTCGGGGCCGACCACGCCGGGGGCGGGTTCTTCGAGAAGATCGGCCAGGACGGCGTCGCGGTCGAGGCCCCGCGCCGGGCCCGGGTGCAGCCGCGCCAGATCTATTCCTTTGCCGTCGCCGGCCTGCTGGGCTGGCAGGGCCCGTGGCGCGAGGCCCTGACCCATGGTCTCGATTTCTATCTGTCGCGCTATCAGCGGCCAGACGGCTTCATGCGGACCCTGGTGGCCAGCGACGGTACGCCGCTGGACGACCGGGTTGATCTCTATGATCAGGCTTTCGGCCTCTTCGGCCTGGCCATGGCCGCCCAGGTCCTGCCCGAGCGCACCGACCTGCCGCAGCTGGCCGTGGCCCTGCGCGACCGGCTCTACGCCACCCTGAAGCATCCGGTGGCCGGGTTTGAGGAAAGCGTGCCCCGCACGCTGCCCCTGCTGTCCAATCCGCACATGCACCTGTTCGAGGCCAGCCTGGCCTGGGTCGAGGCCGGCGGCGACGCCCGGTGGCGGGCCATGGCCGACGAGATCGCAGAGCTGGCCCTGACGAAGTTCATCGATCCGGTCTCCGGCGGGCTGCGCGAGTATTATGACGGTGACTGGAATTCGGCGCCCGGCGTGGCCGGGCGGATCGTCGAGCCGGGCCACCAGTTCGAGTGGGCCTGGCTGCTCTTGCGCTGGAGCCGGCTGGCCGGTCGGCCTGATGTCGTGCCGGTGGCGCTGCGGATGATCGAGATCGGCGACGGCCCGGGCGTCGATCCGGCCCGCGGCGTGGCGATCTTCGCCCTGCTCGACGACATGAGCGTGCATGATGACGTGGCCCGGCTGTGGGCCCAGACCGAGCGCATCAAGGCCGGCGTCCTGGCCCTGCAGGTCACCGGCGATCCGCGCTGGAAGTCGACCATCGCCGGTGGCGTCGAGGGCCTGCTGAAATATTTCGACACGCCCGTGCCGGGCCTCTGGCACGACAAGCTGCAGGCCGACGGCAGCTTCGTCGACGAGGCCGCCCCGGCCAGCTCGTTCTACCACATCGTCTGCGCGATCCTGGAGCTGGACCGGGCGGTGGAGGCCTTGCTCTAGTCCGGCGTATTGGCCTTCAGCTCGTCCAGCCAGACCCCGGCCGTGGCGTCGGACGGCATCCGCCAGTCGCCGCGCGGCGACAGGGCCCCGCCGGACGAGATCTTGGGGCCGTTGGGCATGGCCGAGCGCTTGAACTGGTTGGCGAAGAAGCGCTTCAGGAACAGCTCCAGCCAGCGCCTGATCTCCGGCAGGTCATAGGCCTTGCGGGCGCTGTCGGGGGTGCCGACCGGCCAGGCGCCGGTCGTGGCATCGTGCCAGGCGCTCCAGGCCAGGAAGGCGATCTTCGACGGGGCCATGCCGTAGCGGCTGAAATAGTAGAGATTGAAGTCCTGCAGGGCGTAGGGGCCGACGAAGCTCTCGGTGGCCTGCA
>Ga0187845_1000093_pt1 | contig 47494 bp, 41 predicted proteins | sample SpaLakP09_SKY_68_FD_134515 | JGI IMG/M metagenome (GOLD analysis project Ga0187845, IMG submission 134515) | Oligotrophic lake water microbial communities from Sparkling Lake, Wisconsin, USA - SP09_SKY_68 | ecosystem: Environmental > Aquatic > Freshwater > Lake | place: USA: Sparkling Lake... | reverse complement strand
TGGCCGATGTCCCTCTTCAAGGTGGGCCAGACCGCCGGCGTCGCGCAATTGCGCAAGGCGGCCGGCTCCATGGGCCGTGTGCTGCGCGTGGTGCGCCCGGTGGTCAAGGCGCCGCGCGGCGCCGGACTGTGGAGCGCAGGCGCGGCCCTCGGGCCTGCCGGAATGAGGCGCTACCGCCTGCTGCTGCCCCCGGGCCTGAGGGTCGGCGAGCGCCTGCCGCTGCTGGTGATGTTGCATGGCTGCGCCCAGGACGCCAATGCGTTTGCCTTGAGCACCCGCATGAACCGCCTGGCGGTGCAGCAGCGTTTTGCCGTGCTCTACCCGGAGCAGGACCGCCATGCCAATCTGCAGGGCTGCTGGAACTGGTACGAGACCGACCGCGGCCTGGCCTTTCGCGAGGGCGCCACGGTGCTGGCGATGATTGACCAGGTGTGCCTGCTCCCCGCGATCGACGGCGGGCGTGTCGCCGTGGCCGGCCTGTCGGCCGGTGCCAGCCTGGCGGCGCTGCTGGCCAGCCGCTACCCGTCCCGCTTCTGTGCCGTGGCCATGCACTCGGGCGTGCCGCCCGGTGCCGCCCATTCCACTGCCACGGCCTTGCGCGCGATGCGTGGTCATGCGCCCGCGCCGGCATTGACGACCCCGACCGCTTTGCCGCCCCTGCTGGTGCTACACGGCACCGCCGACACCACAGTGGCGCTCAGCAATGCCGTGGCCTCTGCCCGGCTGTGGGCCGAGGCGGCCGGCGCGCAGCCGGCTTCCAGCCGGGTCGTGCGCCGGGGCAAGCGCAGGCCGATGACGGTGACCGACTTCAAGTAGCGGGGCCGCCTGGCGGCGACCCTGTGCGAGATCGACGGCCTGGGCCATGCCTGGAGCGGTGGCGCGGCCGGTCAGCCCTTCAGTGACGCCAGCGGCCCCGATGCCTCGCGCATGATCTGGGCCTTTGCGCGGCGCCAGTTCGGTTTGGTGCGAACCGTGGAGCAGCCGGTCGCGGAGGATTTGCAGGCTTGACTGCGATCCATCAAGCTCGACCCTTCTTTCTCTTACTCAGGAGCCTCGCCATGACCCGTTTGACCGCCAAGGACTTTTCCCCCGACGTGCTGCAACTGTTCGACCGCTATGTGCATGGCGACCTGAGCCGGCGCGGTTTCATCGACCAGGCGGCACGTGCCGCCGGTGGCACGGCCGCCGCGGCTGGCCTGCTGGCCGCGCAGAGCCCGCAGTTCGCGCAGGCGCAGCGGGTGGTGCCCACCGATCCGCGCATCAGCACGCGCACGCTCAGCTTCGACTCACCGCTGGGCAGCGGCCAGGTGAAGGGCTATCTGGCCAAGCCGGCCCGGGCCACGGGCAAGCTGCCGGTGGTGATCGTGGTGCATGAGAATCGCGGCCTGAACCCCCATATCGAGGACATCACCCGCCGCCTGGCCCTCGACGGCTTTCTGGCCTATGCCCCGGATGCGCTGGCGCCCGTGGGCGGCTACCCGGGCGACGAAGACAAGGCGCGCGAGCTGTTCGGCAAGCTGGATGGTGCCAAGACCCGCGCCGATTTCGTGGCCGCCACCCGTGCGATGCTGAGCTTTGCCGAGGGCAACGGCAAAGTCGGTACGGTTGGATTCTGCTTCGGTGGCGGCATGGCCAACTACCTGGCCACCCAGGTGCCCGAACTGGCGGCGGCCGTGCCCTTCTACGGCGGCCAGCCGCCGGCGGCCGAGGTGGCCAGGATCAAGGCGCCGCTGCTGATCCACTATGCCGGTGTCGATGAACGCATCAACGCCGGCTGGCCGGCCTATGAAGAGGCACTGAAGGCGGCCGGGGTCAAGTACGAAGCCCATATCTATGCCGGCACCCAGCACGGCTTCAACAACGACACCACGCCCCGCTTCGACGCCGCCGCAGCCGACCTGGCCTGGAAGCGCACGGTCGGCTTCTTCAAGGCCAATCTGGTGGTTTGATCAGTTCTTACGAAACAGCGCCAGGGTGCCCAGCACCGCCTCGCCGCGGTTCTCGCGCAGCTTGGCGCCTTCCAGCAGCCGGGTCTCGAAGCCCTGGGCGGCGGCCAGACGCTCCAGGTAGTGGCGGGCATGGGCGTAGCGGCGGGTGGGGGGCAGCACGAACTCTTTGCTGCCCTCGTGGGCCTCGACCGAGAAGGCGAAGTGCCCGCCCGGACGCAGCGCCCGGTGGGTAGCGGCGAACACCGGGGCCAGGTCGCCGATGTAGACGAACACATCGGCCGCCAGCACCAGGTCCTGGCAGGCCTGCTGCGGCTGCAGGTGCTCGATCAACTCGGCGCAGACCAGCTCATCGTACAGACCCAGCTCGCGCGCCTTGGCCAGCATATTGCCCGACAGATCGACGCCGATCAGGCGGCGCGCCATTGGCCTGAGCAGCGGACCGCACAGGCCGGTGCCACAGCCGAGATCGAGGACATCGGCGTCGCGGGGGGCGACCAGGCGCTCGATGGTGCTGCACAACAGCTGGGGCGTCTGATACTTCAAGAGCTGGGTCAGGTGCTCGTCGAAGCGGTCGGCATAGTCGTCGAACAGGGTCGCCACATACTGGCGCGGAGAGGCCGCCGGGGCCTCCCCGGTGCCCAGCGCACCCAGGGCTGCGAGGTGGTAGCGCAGCTCCTCGGCATTGCCGCCCAGCGCAATGGCCTTGCGGAAGTTGTCGGCCGCCGCTGCGCGGTACTCCTGCTTGCGTTCCGGGTTTTGCTCCGACAGCATGGCCAGCAGCTCGCTGACATTGAGACGTGCCTCCAGCAGATCGGGGTCGATCTCCAGCGCGCGCTCCAGGCTGGCCAGTGCGTCCTGCGGGCGCTTGAGCTTGCGCAAGAGTTTGCCGCGATTGGCCCAGGCCTTGGGATTGAGTGGCTTCAGCGCCAGCGAGCGCTCGTAGCTGGCGAGCGCCTCGTCGAAGCGCTTTTCCAGACTCAGCGCAATGCCCAGGCTGTTGTGGGCGGCGGCACTGTCGGGCCGCACCTCGGCCGCCTTTTGCAGCAGGGTGATGCCCTCGGCCAGCCGGTTGCTGCGTGCCAGCAGGCCGCCGAACAGGTGCAGCGCGTCGAAGTGGCGGGGGGCCCGCTTCAGCAGCTTGCGGTACAGCGCCTCTGCCTGCGGCAGCTGCTGGCGCTGCTGCAGGGCCAGCGCACGCTGGCATTCATCGTCCAGGGCTTTCAGGGAGTGGCTTTGAGGTGGGGGCATAGATGGGCGGTGGCCGGGCGACCCGACTATTGTGTGCCAAGTGAGCGGGGGCATGCGGCCTGCCGCCCAGACTCCAGATACCGTCCATTCGTGCAATACGACCTCAGCCGGGCGATGGATGCCCGGAGCACGGCCTCAGGGCTTGTCAGTGCCGGACGGCCCCCGTACATTCGGACCCAACAAGCGCATTGCACGACAGCGCCCTCAAGGGGCCGACAGACGCACCGGGGCCGCGTCGTGCAAAAGGGAAAGGTGCGATGAACTCTCCGGTCGTTGTCGGAGCGGCGGGCCTCGGGCCTGGTCGTCGAAGGTGGTGGGTCTTCGGTGCAGGCCTGGCCCTGGCGCTTGCCGTCGCGCTGGCCCTGGGCTTCCATCTGGCCCGCGACCGCCCGTCAAGCCCCGTTGCGTCCGGCGAGCGGCTGACCATCGCCGTGCCTGCGGCGCCCCATGCCGCCCTGCTGCATGTGGCGGCAGCGAAGCGCTATTTCGCCGACGAAGGGCTTGAGGTCGTGACCGTGTCGGCCAGCCATGGCCGGGTGGCGCTGGACCTGCTGGCCGAAGGCAAGGTCGATCTGGCCGCGGCGGCAGAGCTGCCCTTTGTGGTGAAGGTCATGAACGGTCAGCCGCTGGCCATCGTGGCGTCCGTGGCCAGCGCCACCAGCGAGATGGCCGTCGTTGCGCGGCGCGATCGCGGCATCCGGCGGCCGGCTGACCTGGTGGGCAAGAGGGTAGGCGTCACGCGCGGCACCAGCGGCGAATACTATCTGTGGGCCTTTCTGATCAGGCACAAACTGGGCCCCGATGCGGTGACCTTGGTCGATGTCGCGCCGGGCGAGCTCGACAAGCAACTGGCCGCCGGCGCCCTGGACGCGATTGCCGCCTGGCAGCCGACCCGCTTTCGGGCGGAGGCGGCGCTGGGCGAGGGCGGCATCACCTTGATCGAGCCGAATGCCTACACCGCCACCTATGTGGTGGCCGGCCACGGTGCCTATCTGCGCCAGCATCCGCAGGCGATGCAGAAGTTGATGCGGGCGCTGCTGAAGGCCGAGGCATTTTTGCAGGCCGAGCCGCAGCAGGCGCAGCAGCTGGTGGCCGACCGGCTGGGCGTGCCGGCCGCGAGCCTGCAACCCAGCTGGCGGGATCAGGAGTTCCGTGTCGATCTGCTGCAGCCGCAGATGATTACCTTGGAGGATGAGGCGCGCTGGGCGGTGGCGCGCGGCCATGCCCCCAAGGGCGCGGTACCGAACTTCCTGCCTCATCTCTATCTCGATGCCTTGCTGGCCGTTCAGCCGACGCGCATCACGGTGGTTCACTGATGAAGATCAGCACCAAGGCCACACTGGCCACCGTCATCGCCATCGGCACGGTGGCCCTGATCGCGGCGATGATTGGCTGGGCCAATGCCGAGGTCGAGGACGCTGCGCGCCAGCGGCGGCAGACGACCGAAATTGCCCGCGTGCTGAACGATCTGCGGCTGGTGACTTTCGAGTACATCCTGCACCGCCATGAGCGCGCCCGCCAGCAGGAGCGGGAGGTGAACACCCGCCTGGAGCGCCTGATCGCGGCCAACCCCTACACCGAGCCCGAACAGGTCGCGCTGCTGAAGCATCTGCGCGTGCGCAGCGAGATGACGCACGGCCTGTTTGGTGAACTGCAGCCGCTGCCCGCCGACACCGCAAGTGCGCTACCTGACGACGAGGTGACGCGGCGCTTCGAGGTGCATTTGTCGAACCGGCTGCTGATCTACCAGCAGGAGAGCGTCACCGACGCGATGGATCTGGGCCGCTTCTCCACCGAGCGCATCAATGCCGCCCAGCAGCGGGTGGTGCTGGTGATCGCGGCGGGGCTGGCCTTGATTGCCGCCATCACGGCCACGGCGGCGGTGCTGATTCATCGCAATGTGCTGGCGCCGATCGCCCAGCTGGAGCAGGCCACGCGCGAGGTGGCGGCGGGCAACTGGAGCTATCAGCTGGACATCCGCGGCGAGGACGAGATCGGCCAGCTGTCGCGTAATTTCAACGCCATGACCCAGGCGCTGCGCGACGCCTTTGCGCGCATCGAGCAAAGCAACGAGGAGCTGGCCGCACTGAACAAGGAGATCGAGGCCTTCAGCTACTCGGTGTCGCACGACTTGCGCGGGCCGCTGCGCAGCATGGACGGCTTCTCGCTGGCCCTGCTGGAAGACTATGCCGAGGGGCTGGATGCCCAGGGCCGGGACTATCTGCAGCGCATACGCGCCGCCAGCCAGCGCATGGCCCGGCTGATCGACGAGCTGCTGGGTCTGTCGCGGGTGACGCGGGCCGAGCTGGCGATCCGCGCCGTCAACCTGAGCGAGATCGCGCGTGACATCGCCGACACGCTGGGCCAGCAGCAGCCGCAGCGTTCGGTGCACTGGGCCATCGAAGAAAACATGATGGTGCAGGCCGACAGGGCCCTGATGCAGATCGCCATGCAGAACCTGCTGGAGAACGCCTGGAAGTTCACCGGCAAGACCGAGTCGCCGCTGATACGCGTGGGCACGCAGGAGCTCGACGGCCAGAAGGTCTGCTTTGTCGCCGACTACGGGGTCGGCTTCGACATGGCCTATGCCCAGCGGCTGTTCGGTGCCTTCCAGCGCCTGCACCACGAAAGCGAGTTTTCCGGCACGGGCATAGGCCTGGCCATCGTGCAACGCATCTTCCGCCGCCATGGCGCCAGGATCTGGGCGCAGGCCAAGCCCGACCAGGGGGCGACGTTTTTCTTCAGTTTGACGGAGCAGATCGATGAACGAAACGAACAAGGACATCCTGCTGGTTGAGGACAACCCGGACGATGTCACACTGACCCTGCGGGCGTTCAAGCGCAGCCACCTGATGAACCCCATCGCCGTGGCCCGCGACGGTGTCGAGGCGCTGGACTATCTCTTTGCCCGGGGCGAGTACAGCCACCGGGTCGGCGTGCCGATGCCAACCCTGATCATCCTGGACCTGAAGCTGCCCAAGCTCGATGGCTTGGGCGTGCTCAAGGCGATACGCGCCGATCCGCGCACCCAGCTGCTGCCGGTGGTCATCCTGACCTCGTCCAAGGAGGAGCAGGACCTGATCTCGGGTTACTCGTTGGGCGCCAACAGCTATGTGCGCAAGCCGGTGGATTTTGTCGAATTTCTTGAGGCGGTGAAGGTGCTGGGCATCTACTGGCTGGCGCTCAATCAGCTGCCTGCGCGGGGGGCCATCGAGTGAGCAAGGAGGTCAGGATACTGGTCGTTGAGGACTCCGAGGACGATGCCCAGCTGACCCTGCTGGCCCTGAAGCGCGGCGGTTTCAAACCACGCTGCCGGCGCGTCCAGGACGCCGCCTCGCTGCGCGCGGCGCTGAGCCAGGAGCGCTGGGACGCGGTGCTCGCCGACTTCAGCCTGCCGCGCTTCAGCGGCGTCGAGGCGCTGAACATCTTCCGCACCACCGAGCTCGACATTCCCTTCATCTTTGTCTCCGGCACCATAGGCGAGGAGACGGCCGTGGCGGCGATGAAGGCCGGCGCCAGCGACTATGTGATGAAGCAGAACATCGCCCGCCTGGCGCCGGTGCTGGAGCGCGAGTTGGAGCAGGCGCTGATACGCGCCCAGCATCGCCAGGCCCAGCTCGACCTGATGCGCTCGCACGACCGCTATATGGATCTCTACGACTTTGCACCGGTGGGCTACATGACCCTGGCTCAGGACGGCACGATTGCGCAGCTGAACCTGACCTCGGCGGCCATGCTGGGTGATCGGCGCGAGCATTTACGCGGCATGAACTTCGCCGACTTCGTCATTGCGGCCGATAGGGCGCGCTGGGCGGAGCACTTCACCCGCACGCTGTGCAGCGGCGACCGGCAGCGGCTGGAATTGGAGCTGCGGGGTGGCGGCAACGCCGGCTTTCATGCCCAGCTGGACTGCATGCGTGTGCTGCCTCCGCACAGCCCGCCGATGATGCGCGTCGTGCTGACCGATATCGGCGAGCGCAAGGCGGCCGAGGCCGATCTGCGCAAGTTCGAGCTGCAGCTGCACCACATCCAGAAGATGGAGTCGATCGGCACGCTGGCCGGCGGCATTGCGCACGACTTCAACAACATCCTTGGCGCCATCCTCGGCAATATTGATCTGGCGCGCACCGAGCTGACCGAGGGCCATGCGGCGCAGGCCAATCTGGACGAAATCCGTAAGGCCAGCCTGCGGGCGCGCACGCTGGTGCGCCAGATCCTGACCTTCAGCCGCCGTGAACCGCAGGAGCTGCTGACGCAGCAGCTGCGGCCGATGATCGAGGAGACGCACAAGCTGCTGCGTGCCACCGTGCCGGCCGGCGTCGAGATCGACCTGATGCTCAGCGACGCGCCCCTGTATGTGCACGCCGACGCCACCCAGGTGCAGCAGGTGCTGATGAACCTGTGCACCAATGCCTGGCATGCGCTGCAGGGTGGCGCCGGGCGCATCTGCATCGGCCTTGCTCCGGTCGAGCTGGACGCCGTGGCCTCGCAGCGGCTGGGCGGCCTGGCCCGCGGCGCCTACATCCATCTGTGGGTCAGCGATACCGGCACGGGCATAGACGCGGCCACCCGCGAGCGCATCTTCGAACCCTTCTTCACCACCAAACCGGTAGGGCAGGGCACGGGACTGGGCCTGTCGGTGGCGCATGGCATCCTGGCGGCCCACCAGGGGGCGATCGAGGTTGATAGCGAGCCGGGCCGCGGCAGCACCTTCCATCTCTACCTGCCCAGCGTGGCGGCGCCAGCGAGCACCGCGCTGCCGCAGCCAGCGCCAGCGCCGATACGCGGCCACGGCGAGCATGTGCTGTACGTCGATGACGACGAAACCATGATTCTGATGGTCGAGCAGATATTGCTGCGCTCGGGCTACCGCGTCAGTGCCTTCCAGGATGCGAACCTGGCCATTGCGGCGGTGCGCGAGCATCCCCACTCCTTTGACTTCGTCGTCACCGACTTCAATATGCCGGAGTTCTCGGGCCTCGACATCGCCCGGGAGATGGCACGCATCCGCCCTGACATGCCGGTGGTCATCAGCTCAGGCTACATCACAGACAAACTGCGTGTCGACGCACGCGACTCGGGCGTGCGCGGCCTGCTGGAAAAGCAGAACACCTCGCAAGACCTCGGCGACATGGTCGGTCGAATCCTGGCGGGGGATTGCAAGCGCGTCGCTTAGCCCCATGCAGTCGGCTGCTATTCTTTGGCCATGAGTTCCAAAGTCGATCACCACGCCAGCACCGACAACGTTCATTCCGATCGCCATTTCGGCGTCGAGCATGGGGCCATCCACAAGCCGATTCATACCTCGGTGCAGTATGGTTTCGACCGAGTCGAAGACCTGATCGGCGTGTTCCAGGGCACGCTCAAGGGCGGCTACAACTACGCCCGCCAGGGCACGCCGACGACGGCCGCGCTGGAGGCCAAGATCACGCAGCTGGAGCGGGGCCTGGGCACGGTTAGCTTTGCCACAGGCATGGCAGCCATCTCGGCCGTCTTCCTGACGCTGCTGCGCACGGGCGACCACATCGTCTCCAGCCGCTATGTGTTCGGCAACACCAACAGCCTGCTGGGCACCCTGGAGGACCTGGGAGTCGAGGTCAGCAAGGTCGATGCCGGTTCGGCCGCCGCCGTCGAGGCCGCGCTGCGACCCCATACCCGCATGGTTTTTGTCGAGACCGTGGCCAACCCTGGCACCCAGGTGCCGGATCTGGTGGGCATAGGCGCGCTGTGCCGGGCCCGAGGCCTGATCTATGTGGTGGACAACACCATCACCTCGCCGGCGCTGTTCCAGCCGCGCACGGTCGGCGCGAGCCTGGTCATCAACTCGTTGACCAAGACCATCGCCGGTCATGGCGATGCGCTGGGCGGTGCCGTCACCGACACCGGCCTGTTCGACTGGCAAGCGTTTCCGAATATCTTCGCCGCCTATCGCAAGGGCGACCCCCGGCAGTGGGGCTTGCAGCAGATCCGCAAGAAGGGCCTGCGCGATATGGGCGGCACGCTGTCGTCCGACGCGGCGCACCGCATCAGCGTCGGTGCCGAGACGCTGGAGCTGCGCGTCCGCCAGACCAGCGCCACCGCGCTGGCCCTGGCCCGCTGGCTGCAGGCCCACGCCAAGATCGCCGCTGTGCACTATCCCGGGCTGGCCTCGCATCCTCACCATGCCCGCGCCGCCGAGCTGTTCAAGGCGGGCTCCTGGCTGATGAGCTTCGAGCTTCGCGATCCGGCGGATCTGGTGCCGGTGCTCAACCGCCTGCAACTGCCGATCAAGGCCACCGGCCTGGGCGACACGCGCACGCTGATCATCCCGGTCGCCCCGACGATCTTCTGGGAGGCCGGTCCTGCGGTGCGCGCCGAGATGGGCATCGCCGACGGGCTGATACGGCTGTCGGTCGGGCTGGAAGACGAGGCCGACCTGATCCGCGATTTCGCGCAGGCGCTGGGCTGAAGCATCCGTCGGGCCGGTGAAGCTTGTGCGTCAGCGCACAGACGCCTGGGCAAGACCCGGCGATAAGAGGCCACTACTGCAACCTAGGAGCACAGCCATGTCCACCAACGTGACCATCGTCGGCGAGGTCAGCTACCGCGAGGGCGACGGACCGATGATGGTGATACGCCCCGGCCTGTGCGAACTGGAGCTGACCGCCAGCGACGCCACGCTGGGCTGGCAGGAGGGCGACAACCGCCTGTCGGCCGTGATGCCGCGCGGGGACTTTGAGCGGTTCGTCAAGAAGGGCGCGGTTCGGATGGAAGCCGGGGAGCACTGAGCCCGGTTGCCGAATACCATCCATAGACCATCCGTGTGGATGGTGTTAGCATGGGGCATGAATCGCAAAACACCCACGCCTGCGGCCAAGGCCAAGCCGGCAGAGTCGGAGAAGATCACCATCAACCTCGGCTTCGTCGATCTGGGCCAGATCGACCTGCTGGTGGCCGAGGGCTTTTACGGCAACCGCAGCGACTTCATCCGCACGGCCATTCGCAATCAGGCGGCCAGCCATGCCGACGTCGTCAAGCAGGCGGTGGCCCGCAAGATGCTGGTGCTCGGGCTGCAGCACTTCAGTGCCGACGATCTGCGGGCGGTGCAGGCCTCCCATCAGACGCTGCAGGTGCGGGTGCTGGGCTTGGTCACGATTGCCGACGATGTCAGCCCGGAGCTGGCGCGGGCCACCATCGACTCACTGGACGTGCTGGGTGCGCTGCATGCGAGCCCAGCCGTCAAGGCCGCGCTGGCCGATCGCCAGCGCTGAGCTGCAACACTCCACCCGCACAAGGATTGAATGAACCACACCCTGCAGGACCTGATGCGCGATGCCACCCGACTGACCCAGGCGGGGCGCCTGAGCGAGGCCACCGCGGCGATCCAGCGAGCCCTGGGCGGCTTCGCCCCGATGGCCGCGCCCGTCACGACAGCCGCGGCCGCGGGTGAGGTGCTTGAGGGCTGCGTCTTCGAGTCACCGGCGCCCAGGGCCGGCGGTCAGCCCGCATCGGAACGCGTCGATGGCGGTGATTTCCGCGGCGGTTCGTTCACCCACGCGTCGTTGAACCGTCAATACAAGCTCTATGTGCCGCCGGGCCGGTTCGGGCAGGCGTTGCCGCTGGTGGTGATGCTGCATGGCTGCACGCAAGACCCCGATGACTTCGCCGCCGGCACCGACATGAACACCCGCGCCCGCGAGCAGGGGTTTTGCGTGCTCTACCCGGCCCAGGGGCAGGACGCCAATCCGTCACGCTGCTGGAACTGGTTCAAGCACAGCCACCAGACCTGCGAGCGCGGTGAAGCGGCGCTGATCGGCGCGCTGACCCGGGCTGTGATGCAGGAGCAGGGCACAGACCCGCGGAGGGTCTACATCGCCGGCCTGTCGGCGGGCGGGGCGATGGCCGGCCTCGTGGCCGTGGCGCACCCCGAGTTGTTTGCCGCGGTCGGCGTCCACTCCGGCCTGGCTCCCGGCGCGGCGCGCACCCTGCCCGAGGCGATGGCGGCGATGAAGGGCGGGGCCGCCGCAGGCCATGCCCAGGTGCCGCTGCCCTTGCCGTTGATCGTCTTCCATGGCGACCAGGATCCGACGGTGCATCCGCGCAACGGCGAGCAACTGATCGCCGCCGCCACGGGCCGGGGAGGCGCTGCCCCGCGCATCGAGCCAGGCCAGTCGGCCCAGGGGCGCCGCCATACCCGCACCCTCTACATGGGGACGGATGGCAGCGTCGCGGCCGAACACTGGCTGCTGCACGGGGCCGGCCACGCCTGGGCGGGTGGGCAGACGACGGGCTCGTACACCGACCCCAAGGGCCCCGACGCGACCCGGGAGATGCTGCGCTTCTTCTTCGAACATCCGCTCCGCCCTGGGCACTGACAGATCACGCCTGGCTGTGCGCAAGCGCACAGACGAGGCCTGGTTCGCGGGCGTACAAGCATCACATGCCATCGGATGCAAACCCGTCACCAACGCCACCTGTGGCCCTGGCAGCGCTGGAGCTTGCCTTGGAGCAAAGCCAGCAGGTCAAGGCCAAGGTCGAGGCCTGCGTCGAGGATCTGTCCAGCAGCAACGAGGCCACCAAGACCGCCATTGCCGAGGGCACGCAGTTGCTGTCTGCCCATGCCGTGCTGGTCGAGAGCGAGGCGGTCGAGGGCCGTGTGCAGGAGGTTGCAGACGACCTGCATGACGCCACCGAGGCCCTGAGCCAGGGCATCGAAGACCAGAAACTCACGGCCGCGGCCTTGAGCCAGACCGAGCAGGAACTTGCCCAGACGCAGGCGGCCTTGGTGGCAGCGCAGGCCGGCGAGAAGCAGGCGCGACTGCGGGCCATGCACGACTCGGCCACCGGCCTGCCCAATCGCGAGCTGTTCGATGACAGGCTGGAGCAGGCGATTGCGCTGGCCGCGCGCCACCGCTGGACCCTGGCCGTGATGTTCATCGACCTCGATGGCTTCAAGTCGGTCAACGACACCCATGGCCATGCGGCCGGCGACGCAGTCCTGAAAGAGGTTGCCGCACGGCTGCTGAAGCGATCCCGGGAGGAGGACACCGCCTGCCGCAACGGTGGCGACGAATTCCTCTACCTGCTGTTGAACCCGGGGGACGTCGGCAACATCGAGCGCCTGGCCGGGCTTGTGATCGCCGAACTCCAGCAACCCATTGCATTCGGCGCCCTGCAGCTCAGCATCAGGCTGAGCATGGGCATTGCCACCTATCCCCAACACGGCACCACCGGCGAGCAGTTGGTCAGGTGTGCCGATGGTGCGATGTACCGGGCGAAGGCCAAGGGCGGGGGCGTCGAGGTTTGCTGAGGCGCATCGCTCCGCCTTGAAAGCAAAAAAGCCGTTGAAACGCAACGGCCTGATTGCTGGTTGGTGGAGAGGAGGAGGATCGAACTCCCGACCTCCGCATTGCGAACGCGGCGCTCTCCCAGCTGAGCTACCCCCCCGAACCCAAAATCAGTATAGCGCCGGATTTTTGCGCGCGGACACCGGTTCAACCCGGGGTTTGACGGGCGTCATGCCAGACGGCCAGCAGGGCCTGTTCGCGCTCCGGTTTGAGCTGGCGGGCGAGGCTGGCCCGGCCCGCTGGCGTCGTGACCCAGGCCAGGGTGCTGAGGAGCGTTTCCGCGATCGGGCGGCAGTGCAGGCCGTTGGCGCGGGCCTTGCTGCAATCAATGCGCAGCATGCCGGCAAGGCTTGCGTCGGCGCTCGGTATCCACAGCGGCAGCTCGACCCAGGCGCCCACGCTCTGCTGCTCCAGAAAGGCCTCGCTGACCCAGGTCAGGCGGGCGTCGCTGCTGAACGCCGACTGCGCGGCGCTCAATACTTCACCCAGGGTCAGGTCTGGCGAGCCGCTGGCGTTGAAGTCACCGCGGGCGCCGTGCTCGACCAGTTCCAGCATGAAGGCGGCCAGATCGTGCACGTCGATGCACTGGGCCGGAAGGTCGGGGCCAACCGGGGCCAGCACCTCGCCGCCACGGGCGATGCGCTCGGCCCAATAGCTGAAGCGGCCGGAGGGGTCGTGCTCGCCGACGATCAGGCCGGGGCGGACGATCAACGGATGGGCGGCGTGGGCCAGCAGCTCGCGCTCGCAGGCGGCCTTCAGCGGGCCGTAGTTTTCACCGGTCACCGCCTGGGCGTCACGCACGTCCTGCTGGTGCAGTGCTGCGATTTCGGTCATGCCGGGGTCGGGCAGGGCGGCAAAGGCGGAGATGCTGGACACCAGCAGATAGGGGCAACTCGGTCGCAGTGTCTCGATCGCGCAGCGCACGTCGGTGGGCAGGTAGGCGCAGGTGTCGATGATGGCGTCCCAGTCGCCGGCGGCACGGGCCAGATCGGTTTTGCGGTCGCCGAGGATGCGTGCCACACCGGCCGGGGGCGCTGCGCTGCTCTGGCCGCGCTGGAATACGGTGACCTGGTGGCCGCGGGCGAGGGCTGCGCCGACGAAGGCCGAGCCGAGGAATACACCGCCGCCGATGACAAGCAAGTTCATGGTTGTGGAGGGGCGGCGCCGGCCTGGCCCCCGAGGGTGAATATGGGCGATGAGTGTAGAGGCCGAGTCCCAGAGCCGCGCCATTTTTGCGACACTGCTTGTCACCACATCCGACCCGTGAGCGCCCATGCCCCCTTACGCCGATCGCGAGCCTGATCCCGCCTGGCTCGACGCGCAGTACAACAATCGCGCCCGCATCGCCGACAGTGCCGATATTTTCCAGCGCTGGCAGCGTGCCTCGGCGCTGTCGCGCGAGCGCTCCCCCTGCAGGCTCGACCTCGCCTATGGCGACGGCCCCGATGAACGCCTGGACCTGTTCACCACGACCCGCGCGCAGGCACCGGTGCTGGTGTTCCTGCACGGCGGTTATTGGCGCTCGCTGGACAAGGCCGACCACTCCTTCGTCGCGCCGTCCTTCGTGGCCGACGGTGCGCTGGTGGTCGTGCCCAATTACAGCCTGTGCCCGGCGGTGCGCATGGACCTCATCCTGCTGCAGACGGCGCAGGCCCTGGCCTGGACCTGGCGCAACGCCGCGCTGTACGGCGGCGACCCGCAGCGCATCGTCGTCATCGGGCATTCCGCCGGCGGGCAATTGGCGGCCATGCTGCTGTGCTGTCTGTGGCCGCTGCTGGGCGCCGATCTGCCGGCCGATCTGGTGAAGGGGGCGATGGCCATCTCGGGCCTTCATGATCTGGAACCTGTGCGGCGCTCGCCCTATCTGCAGAACGATCTGCATCTGACGCCGACCCTGGTGCGCAAGCTCAGCCCGGCCAATATGCCGGCGCCGAAAGCGCCGTTGTACGCGGTGGTCGGTGGCCTGGAGAGCGAAGAGTTCCTGCGCCAGAACAGGCTGATACGCCAGGCCTGGGGCGCCAAGGCCGTGCCGGTCTGCGAGCCGATTGCCGACTGCAACCACCTGACCATCCTGCATGATCTGGCCGATCCGCTGGGCCGCTGCCATCGGCTGGTCAACGAGTTGCTGGGGCTGGACGCATAGCAGCCACCTATGGCAGGCATTGACGCTTTGTATTGCGGCAGGCCACGCAGTGGGGTACCGTCCACGGGTGCTGCTGAAGCACCGCGATGAGTCGGCAGCCGCTTTGGAACACCACCACGAACTTCAACTGGAGAGCGATCATGGGCTTGAAAGGATCGAAGACCGAGCAGCACCTGAAGGACGCCTTCGCGGGCGAGTCGCAGGCGAATCGCCGGTATCTGTATTTCGCAAACAAGGCCGACATTGAAGGCCAGAACGATGTGGCGGCGCTGTTCCGCTCCACCGCGGAAGGCGAGACCGGCCATGCGCACGGCCACCTGGAGTTTCTCGAAGAGACGGGCGACCCGGCCACCGGCCTGCCCATAGGCTCCAGCCGCCAGAACCTGGCCGCCGCCGTGGCCGGTGAGACCCATGAGTACACCGATATGTATCCGGGCATGGCGAAGACCGCCCGCGACGAGGGTTTCGAGGAGATCGCCGACTGGTTCGAGACCCTGGCCAAGGCCGAGCGCTCGCATGCCAATCGCTATCAGAAGGCCCTGGACGCATTCGTTGACTGAATGATCGCTGTACGTCGTTGAACGGTTGTGCGGCGCTTTCGGGCGCCGCAGTCGCATGGCAGCCAGGAGCCACCCATGAGCACACGCGAAGGCAATCTCGAGGCGCCCACCCGGCATCCGCTGGACTGGAAGAATGAGGAGTTCTACGACGAAGGCAAATGCCTGCACGAGCTGGAGCGCATCTTCGATATCTGCCATGGCTGCCGGCGCTGCGTGAGCCTGTGCCATTCGTTCCCGACCCTGTTCGACCTGGTGGACGAGAGCAAGACCGGTGAGGTGGACGGCGTGGCCAAGGCCGACTTCTGGAAGGTGGTGGACCAGTGCTACCTGTGCGACCTCTGCTACATGACCAAGTGCCCTTACGTGCCGCCTCATCCATGGAATCTGGACTTCCCGCACACCATGCTGCGTGCCAAGGCGATCAAGTTCAGGAAAGGCGAGGTCAAAGCGGGTGAGCGCTTCCTGGCTTCGACCGATGTGCACGGCCAGTTCGCCGGCATTCCGGTGGTGGTGCAGGCGGTGAATGCCGTCAACAAGACCGGCCTGGCGCGCAAGCTGCTCGACAAGACCCTGGGCGTGCACCCCGAGGCCTGGATGCCCGAGCTGGCCGGCCAGCGTTTTCGCTGGGGCGCCCAGTCGGCCGGCGTGGCCAGCGTGGTCACCCACGGCGAGCGCACGCCCGGCAAGGTGGCGATCTTCGCCACCTGCTACGTCAACTACAACGAGCCCGGCATCGGCCATGACTTGGTCAAGCTGCTGGAGCACAACGAGATTCCCTATGTCATCGTCGACAAGGAAAGCTGCTGCGGCATGCCCAAGCTGGAGCTGGGCGACTTGGAGTCGGTGGCTCGGCACAAGGAGGCGAACATGCCGGTGCTGGCCGGCTATGCGAAGGAGGGCTATGCCATCGTCAGTGCCATCCCCAGCTGCACCCTGATGTTCAAGCAGGAGCTGCCGCTGATGTACCCGGACTGCGCCGACACCCAGGCGGTGATGGCGGTGATGTTCGACCCTTTCGAATACCTGATCGCCCGTCACAAGGACGGCCTGCTGAAGCTGGACTTCAAGACGGCCCTGGGCAAGGTCAGCTATCACATCCCCTGCCACGGCCGGGTGCAGAAGATAGGCAAGAAGACCGAGGAGATGTTCAAGCTGATCGGCGCCAGCGTCGAGGTCAAGCTGAATACGGTGGAGCGCTGCTCGGGCCATGCCGGCACCTATGGCGTGAAAACGCTGTACCACCCTATCGCTATGAAGATAGGCAAGCCGGTGTTCAAGGCCATGGCCAGGGATGAGCCCGACTACATCAGTAGCGACTGCGCGTTGGCCGGCCACCATATCGCCCAGGGCATGGCCCAGGCGGGCACTCCGGCGAAGAACTTGCAACACCCACTGAGTTTGATGCGCTTGGCCTACGGGCTGAGCTGAGGAGTTTCGCCATGACCATCACCATCGACAGCCTGATGAGCCTGGAGGCCTACACCCGCCAGCGCAAGGAGGCCAAGCCCCGGGTGATTGCTCATCGCCGCCTGCGCAGCGTGCGCTTGGGCGAGCACCTGAACCTGCAGTTCGAGGACGAGCAGACGGTGCGCTACCAGATCCAGGAGATGCTGCGCATCGAGAAGATCTTCGAGGAGGAAGGCATGCAAAGCGAGATCGATGCCTATGCCGCGCTGGTGCCCGACGGCTCGAACTGGAAGGCCACGATGCTGATCGAATATCCTGACCCGCATGAGCGCAAGCGCGAGCTGTCGCGATTGATCGGTGTGGAGGACCGGATGTTCGTCGAGGTGGAAGGGCACGCGCGGGTCTATGCGATTGCCGATGAAGACCTGGACCGCGAGAACGACGAGAAGACCTCGGCCGTTCATTTCGTGCGCTTCGAGTTCCCCAAGGCAGCGCGTGAGGCGCTATTGGCAGGTGCGGGCGCCAAGCTTGGCTGCGACCACACCCATTACCCCGCCCACGTGCAGATTGCGCCCGAGACCCTGGCCAGTCTGGCCGGTGACCTCAAGTCTTAGGCCCGTTCGTTCAGCACATTGCCCTTGGTGTGGACCACATTGGTCTGATGATCGAGATTGCGCTGCAGGGTGTTGAGCAGGTCTTGCGTCGTGGGCAGGCTCGCGGCGCCACCGGTCTGGGAGCTTTGCAGGTCCTGCAGCACCCGGCCCAGGGCCGCCTCCAGCGAGCTGACCGAGTCGCCGCTGGCCAGTTGCGAGGTCAACGAGGCCAGGGCTGCAGCAAAACTGGATGACTCACCGGTGGTCAGTGGTGGTGAATGGGCGTGTACCGCCTGGAACAACGCCTGCATCAGCCGGCCCAGATCGGTCTTGCGCTGGCTGCTGGCGGCTTCATCGGCCTGGCTGGCGGCTTCGCTCACGCCGGAACTCAGGCCCAGTTGCTGGAAGGTCAGCTCCATCGCATCGGCCAGGCCGCCACTGCCGCGGCTGCTGCTCTTGGCCGCAGCGGCGTAGCTGTCGGCCTGTCGTTCGACGCGCACCGTGTTGGGGCTGCTCTGCGTTGCCGAAGGGAGGGCGTCCGTGCGGCTGGGTGGTGCGATGCCGGGTAATCCATTCAAGCTCATGACGAACTCCGATGCAGCAAGCAAACGTGTTGCGTTCTGTGCGTGGGTCGGGAGCCGGCCTGGATGCTTGAGAACGCTTCAATGGGGGTTCTATCGGCCGAATTGTCCAAACCTTCAATTTGTGAGGGTTTTTCGCCGCATATCCGGCGATCTGATGCCGGTTTGATGCTCCGGCGACCTTGAAAATCGATGCTTGATAGACGTCAAGCGCTTCGCAGCAGGACCTCGGCGGTGTGGGCCAAGCTCGCGGGGCCGCCATCCTCCAGTGCCAGCACCGGGGCTTGATCGAGCTGATGGTAGTTGTTGCGCAGCGAGCGCTCGTAGCCGGGGTCGTAATGCAGGCGCATCAGCTCGGAGAACAGGCTGGCCCATTCGCCGGCGCGTGCCGCCTTTTGCCAGCCTGCCACGGTTTCCTTGCCGCGCAGCTCGACCAGGGCCTGCAGCTTGGCGCAAAAACCCTCCACGTCGCCAGCGAAGTGGCCGTAGTCCTCCAGCAGCAGCTGCACCCGCGCCGCCTCGGGCATCTCCACCCACCAGCACTGGCCCTGCTCACGCATGGCCTGGTGCAGTTGCTCAGGCACACGCAGCTGGCCGATCTTGCGGCTCTCGCTTTCCAGGTACAGCGGTTTGCTGGTGTCCAAGCCGCGCAGGGCCTGCCAGATCAGTGTCTCGAAGCGTTTCTGGCTGGGCTGGGGCTTGTCGGGCAGGCCACCGAGCACCGAGCCGCGGTGGCAGGCCAGGCCCTCCAGATCGAGCACCTGGCCGCCTTGCCTGGCCAGCGCCTGCAGCAGCCGCGTCTTGCCCGAGCCGGTGCGGCCGCACAGCACACGCAACTGGGTCTTGATCGGCAAGTTCGCCAGATCCTCGCGGACGTGGGCGCGGAAGGCCTTGTAGCCACCGGTCAGCTGGCGGCTGTTGAAGCCGATCTGGCCCAGAAACCAGGCCATCGCGCCCGAGCGCTGACCGCCACGCCAGCAATAAACCAGCGGCTTCCAGCCCTTGGGCATGTTGGCCACCTCGCGTTCGACATGGGCCGCGATATTGCGCGCCACCATGGCCGCGCCGACCTTGCGGGCATCGAAGGCCGAGATCTGCTTGTACATCGTGCCGACGACATGGCGCTGTTCGTCATCCAGCACCGGCCAGTTGACGGCGCCCGGCAAATGGTCTTCGGCGAACTCGGACGGAGATCGCACGTCGATGATGGCGTCGAAGTTGCCGCTCAGGGCCTCGGCAATGGTGATCGGGGTGCTGCTCATAGGGTCGGCGAGACAGCGTCCAGCAGCTCGCTCTCGATCTGCAATTGGGCTCTGTTCTGCTGCAAGGCGGGCCCGTCGACGAGAAAGGTGTCCTCTACCCGTTCACCCAGGGTCGTGATCTTGGCCAGCTGCAGATTGATATGGTGCTGGGCCAGCACCCGGGCGATGGCATAGAGCAGACCGGTACGGTCACTGGTGCTGATGCTCAGCAGCCAGCGCTGGGCCCGTTCGTCGGGCCGCAGCGAAATGCGTGGCGTGAACGGGAAGGACTTGACGCGCCGGGAGAGGCGCCCCTTGCGTGGCTCCGGCAGTGGCCCCTGGGCCTTCAGCGCCAGGCTCAGCTGCGACTCGACCAGGGACACCAGGTCGCGGTACTGCAGGTCCAGATCGGGGCTGATGACCTGGAAGGTGTCCAGCGCAAAGCCGGTGCGCGTGGTGTGTACCTTGGCATCAAGAATATTGAAGCCGGCGCCGTCGAAATAGCCGCAGATGCGGGCGAACAGGTCCTGACGGTCCGGCGCATAGACCAGCACCTGCAGTCCTTCGCCGACCGGCGACGGCCGCGCGCGCACCACCGGTACCTCGCTCTGCACATGGCGCCACAGCGCCCGAGCATGCCAGGCCAGGTCGGCTGAGTCATGGCGGGCGAAGTAGCTCAGCTCCAGGGTCTGCCACAGCGGTGTCTCGGTGTCGGGCAGCATCGAATGCAGGGCCAGCATATGGCGGGCGTCCTGCTTGCGTGCCTCGATCTCGGCCGCGGCATTCGGCTTGGCGCCGCCCAGGGCGCGCAGCGTCGAGCGGTACAGCTCCTCCAGCAGCTTGCCCTTCCAGGCATTCCAGACCTTGGGGCTGGTGCCGCGGATGTCGGCCACCGTCAGCAGGTACAGCGCGGTCAGGCCGCGGGCGTTGCCAACCACGGCCGCAAAGCCCTCGATCACGTCGCTGTCCGACAGGTCTTCCTTCTGCGCGATGCGTGACATCGTCAGGTGGCCCTTGACCAGGAAGGCGATCATCTCGGTGTCTTCGCGGCCGATGCCATGCTCTCGGCAGAAGCGCCGCACCTCGGTCGCACCGAGCTCGCTGTGGTCGCCACCACGGCCCTTGGCCACATCGTGAAAGAGGGCCGCGATGTAGAGCACCCAGGGCCGGTCGAACTGCGCCGCCAGCTGTGAGCAGAACGGGTACTCGTGGGTGTGCTCGGGAATGAAGAAGCGCCGCACATTGCGCAGCACCATCAGGATGTGCTGGTCCACCGTATAGACGTGGAAAAGGTCATGCTGCATCTGGCCGACGATGCGCCGGAACACCCACAGATAGCGCCCCAGCACCGAGGTCTGGTTCATCAGCCGGAAGGCATGGGTCTGGCCCTCGGGCTCCTGCAGCATCTGCATGAACAGTGCGCGGTTCTGCGGGTCGCGGCGGAAGTCCGCCCCCATCAGGCCGCGGGCGTTGTACAGCGCCCGCAGGGTGCGCGCCGACAGGCCCTTGATACCCGGCGTCTGCTGGTAGAGCAGGAAGGTCTCCAGGATCGCATGCGGGTGCTCGGTGTAGAGCTCGTCGCGGTCCACCTCCAGCATGCCGGCGCGGTCGAGGAAGTGCGCGTTGATGCGGCGCATCGGCGCGTCCTGCGAGCCGTTGATGCGCTCCTCGATGTTCAGCATCAGGATCTGGTTGAGCTGCGTCACCGCCTTGGCCGCCCAGTAGTAGCGGCGCATCAGCATCTCGGAGGCGCGCAGCGTCTTGGTGGACTGGTAGCCGAAGCTCTCGGCCACCGCCGTCTGCAGGTCGAACACCAGCCGGTCTTCGCGCCGGCCGGCGACCATGTGCAGGCGCGCCCGTATCAGCTTGATCAGCCCCTCGTTGCGCTGCAGCTGCTTGACCTCGAACGGCGTGATCAGCCCGCGCCCGCACAGCTCGCCCCAGCTCTTGCCCAGGCCCGCGCCGCGCGCCAGCCACATCACCACCTGCAGATCGCGCAGGCCGCCCGGGCTTTCCTTGCAGTTGGGTTCCAGCGAGTAGGGCGTGTCTTCGAACTTGGTGTGGCGCTGGCGCATTTCCAAGGTCTTGCCGCGCAGAAAGGCCTTGGCATCCAGCGCCTGGGCATGCTGGCCGCGGAACTCGCGGAACAGGCTGCGTGAGCCGCACAGAAAGCGCGATTCCAGCAGCGAAGTCTGCACCGTCAGGTCGCGCTCGCTCTCCTGCAGGCATTCGTCGATGGTGCGCACCGAGGAGCCGATCTCAAGGCCGATGTCCCAGCAGGCGGTAATGAAGCCCTCGATCGACGCCCGCGTGGCCGCATTGGTCAGCGCCTTGCCCGAGGGGAGCAGCACCAGCACGTCGACGTCGGAGTAGGGGTACAACTCGCCGCGGCCATAGCCGCCAACGGCGATCAAGCTCGCGTACGGCGGCATCACCGCATGCTGCCAAAGCTCGAACAGCGTGCTGTCCACATGGCGGCTCAATGCTCGCAGCAGGCGAAGCGCGGCCGGCGCGGTGGCGCGCGAGCCACGGAAGTGCTGTATCAGTGCCTGCTTGCCCTGGCGGAAGCTCTGCCGCAGCGCGGCCACGCCTTGCTGGGCCGAGGCCTGTGCGGTATCAGTGCCGGCGGTCACCACGGGCTCGGCCATGGGCCGCCTCAGGTCGCGGTGGTGGTGATGAAGGCGGGCAGGGGCGGGCTGCCGGCCGAGAGCGTCAGTACTTCAAACCCGGTTTCGGTGACCAGCACCGTGTGTTCCCACTGGGCCGACAGCGACCGGTCCTTGGTGACGATGGTCCAGCCATCACCCATCTCGCGGATCTCGCGCTTGCCGGCGTTGACCATCGGCTCGATGGTGAAGATCATGCCCGGCACCAGCTCTTCCATCGTGCCGGGGCGGCCGTAGTGCATGACCTGCGGCTCTTCATGGAACTTGCGGCCTATGCCGTGGCCGCAGAACTCGCGCACGATCGAGAAACCAAGGTTCTCGGCAAAGGTCTGGATGGTGTGGCCGATGTCACCGAGGCGCATGCCCGGCTTGACCTTGGCAATGCCCTTCCACATCGACTCGTAGGTCATCTGGCACAGGCGCCTGGCGGCGATCGAACCCTCGCCGACGACGAACATGCGGCTGGTGTCGCCATGCCAGCCGTCCTTGATCACGGTCACATCGATATTGACGATGTCTCCGTTCTTCAGCGGCCGGTCATTCGGAATGCCGTGGCAGACCTGGTGGTTGATCGAGGTGCAGATCGACTTCGGGTAGGGCGTGTAGCCCGGCGGCGCGTAGTTCAGCGGGGAGGGAATCGCCTGCTGGACGTTGAAGATGTAGTCGTGGGCCAGCTTGTCCAGCGCCTCGGTGCTGATGCCTGGCACGACATGGGGCGTCAGCATGTCCAGGACTTCGGAGGCCAGGCGTCCGGCCACGCGCATGCCGTCAATGTCGGCGCCGGTTTTGATCGTGATCGTCATGGGCGGGATTATCTCATTGGCGCTGCGTCCACAAAGGCTTGAGGGCTTGCTTCGCCGCTACCCCGTAAAATCCCGCACTTCTCCAGGCCCACCCACATCGGGACCCCATGGCTCACAAGCATCTGAATCACTTCGAAGGCGGTAACGCCCTGTCCGCTTTTCGCGCCCAGGCGCTTTGCCCTAAGCTGCAGGCCATCAACGAGCGCATCACCGCCGTCGATGCCCGCCATGTGCACTGGGTCTGGAGCGACGAGGCGCTGGAGCGCCCCGAACTCGACAAGCTGGCCGCCCTCTTGAGCTATGGCGACGCCTATGCCGGCAGCACCGAAGGCACGCTGGTGGTGGTGGCGCCGCGGCTGGGCACCGTTTCGCCCTGGGCGTCAAAGGCCACCGACATTGCTCACAACTGCGGGCTGAACGTGCACCGCGTCGAGCGCGTGACCGAATTCCGGCTGACCTTGAAGACCGGCCTGTTGGGCGGCGTCAAGACGCTGAGCGAGCAGGAACTGCTGGACTGTGCCGCGCTGCTGCACGACCGCATGACCGAGAGCGTGCTGCTGGCCCGCGACGAGGCCCAGCACCTGTTCGACGACAAGCTCGGCTCGGGCGTGGAATGGGTGGACGTGCTGGGCCTGGGCCGCACGGCACTGGAAAAAGCCAACACCGATTTCGGCCTGGCCCTGTCGGCCGACGAGATCGACTATCTGGAAGCCGCCTTCATCAAGCTCAAGCGCAACCCCAGCGACGTCGAGCTGATGATGTTTGCCCAGGCCAATTCCGAGCATTGCCGGCACAAGATCTTCAATGCCAGTTTCACCATCGACGGCGTGGCGCAGGAGCGCTCGATGTTCGGCATGATTCGCAACACCCATGCGCTGGCGCCCCAGCACACGGTGGTGGCCTATTCGGACAATGCCTCTGTGATGGAGGGCGGGCCCATCGAGCGCTGGGCGCCACTGGGCTATACCAACGCGCCGCAGTACGGTGCGCGCAACGAGGTGGCCCACGTCTTGATGAAGGTCGAGACGCACAACCACCCGACCGCCATCTCGCCGTTCCCGGGCGCCTCGACCGGCGCCGGTGGCGAGATCCGCGACGAGGGCGCGACCGGCCGAGGCTCCAAGCCCAAGGCGGGCCTGACCGGTTTCTCGGTCTCCAACCTCTACCTGCCGGGCACGAATGAGCCCTGGGAGCAGCAGCCCTATGGCAAGCCGGGCCACATCGCCAGCGCCTTGCAGATCATGATAGACGGGCCCCTGGGCGGCGCCGCTTTCAACAACGAATTCGGCCGTCCGAACCTGGCCGGCTACTTCCGCGTCTACGAGCAGAACGTGGCCGGTGTGATGCGCGGCTATCACAAGCCCATCATGATTGCCGGCGGCCTGGGCCAGATCAGCGCCGGCCAGACGCACAAGATCGAATTCCCTGCCGGCACCCTGCTGATCCAACTGGGCGGCCCGGGCATGCGCATAGGCATGGGCGGTGGCGCGGCCAGTTCGATGGCGGCCGGCGTCAATGCCGCCGAGCTGGACTTCGACTCGGTGCAACGCGGCAACCCCGAGATCGAACGCCGCGCGCAGGAGGTCATCAACCATTGCTGGGGCCTGGGCGATGCCAATCCGATTCTGGCCATCCACGATGTGGGCGCGGGCGGCATCAGCAATGCCTTCCCCGAACTGGTGGACGGCGCCGGCATGGGCGCACGTTTCGACCTGAGCAAGGTGCCGCTTGAAGAAACCGGCCTGGCGCCCAAGGAAATCTGGTGCAACGAGAGCCAGGAGCGCTACGTCATCGCCATCGCGCCCGAGAGCTTGGCCGTGTTTCAGGCCATGGCCGAGCGCGAGCGCTGCCCGTTTGGCGTGGTCGGCGTGGCCACTGAAGCCAAGGTCTTGATCCTGGAGGACGGCGAGGGTGGTGAACGCGCCATCGACATGCCCATGGACGTGCTGCTGGGCAAGCCGCCCAAGGTGCACCGCGACGTCAGGCGCATCGCCCGCACCGCGCCGGCGCTCGACCTGACCGGGCTCAAGCTCGACCAGCTCGCCTTCGATGTGCTGCGCCACCCGACCGTGGCCAGCAAGCGCTTCCTGATCACCATCGGCGACCGCACGGTCGGCGGCATGAACCACCGCGACCAGATGGTCGGTCCCTGGCAGGTGCCGGTGGCCGATTGCGCGGTCACCCTGGCAGACTACGCGGGCCTGCGCGGCGAGGCGATGAGCCTTGGCGAGCGCACGCCGCTGGCCGCGCTGGACGCCCCGGCCTCGGGCCGCATGGCCGTGGCCGAGGCGATCACCAACCTGCTGGCCGCGCCGTTCCAGCTCGAGCGGGTCAAGCTCAGCTGCAACTGGATGGCCGCCTGCGGCGAGCCCGGCGAGGACGCGGCGCTGTACGACACCGTCAAGGCCGTGGGCATGGAGCTGTGCCCGGCTTTGGGCATCAACGTGCCGGTGGGCAAGGATTCGTTGTCGATGCGCACGCGCTGGGTCGATGCCGGTGTCGAGAAGCAGGTCACCGCCCCGGTGTCGCTGGTCGTTACCGCTTTCGCCACCTTGGACAGCATCGAAGGCACCTTGACGCCGCAGCTGAAGGTGGGCGACACGACGCTGCTGCTGGTCGACCTTGGCGCGGGGAAGAACCGCATGGCCGGCTCCATCCTGTCGCAGGTGCTCAATCAGAGCGGCGATGTCGTGCCCGATCTGGACGATGCTGAGGCGCTGAAGCGCCTGGTGGGGGCTGTCAACCAACTGCGCGAGCGTGGCCAGATCCTGGCCTACCACGACCGCAGCGACGGCGGCCTCTGGGCGGCCGTTTGCGAAATGGGCTTTGCCGGCCATCGCGGCGTCAGCCTCAACGTGGACATGCTGGTGACCGAGAGCGACGGCATCGCCGACAGCCGCGCCGACCATGGCGACTCGAAGAACTGGGCCGCCCAGGTCAGCGGCCGCCGCGACGAGCTGACCCTGAAGGCGCTGTTCAACGAGGAGCTGGGTGTGGTCTTGCAGGTGGCGACCAGCCATCGCGACACGGTGTTGCAGACGCTGCGCGAACATGGCCTGTCCAAGCACAGCCACGTCATCGGCAAGCCCAATGACACCGGCATCGTCGAGGTCTGGCGCGACGCAGGCAGGTGTTCCAGGCGCCGCTGGAATCGCTGCACAAGAGCTGGGATCAGGTGTCATGGCAGATTGCCCGCCTGCGTGACAACCCGACCTGCGCCGATGCCGAGCATGCCGCCGCCGGCGCCGCCAAGGACCCCGGCCTGCATCAGCATCTCAGCTTCGACGAAGGCGAGAACCCCGCGGCGCCCTTCATCCACAAGGCGCGCCCCAAGCTGGCCATCCTGCGCGAGCAGGGGGTCAACTCTCATGTCGAGATGAGCTATGCGATGGACCAGGCCGGCTTCGACACGTTCGACGTGCACATGAGCGATCTGCAGACCGGCCGTGCGCGGCTGGACCAGTTCCAGGGCTTCGTCGCCTGCGGCGGCTTCAGCTATGGCGACACCCTGGGTGCCGGCGAGGGTTGGGCCCGCTCGGTGATGTTCAATCCCGTGCTGACCGAGCAGTTCGCTGCCTTCTTCGGCCGCCCCGACACCCTGGCGCTGGGCGTCTGCAATGGCTGCCAGATGATGGCGGCCCTGGCGCCCATCATCCCCGGCGCCGAGGCCTGGCCGCGCTTCACGCGCAACAAGAGCGAGCAGTACGAGGCCCGCCTGGCCATGGTCGAGGTGCTGGACAGCCCGTCGGCCTTCTTCCAGGGCATGACCGGCAGCCGGCTGCCGATCGCCGTGGCCCACGGCGAGGGTTACGCCGACTTCTCGCAGCGCGGCGACGACAGCAAGGTGCTCAAGGCGCTGCGCTTCGTCGACAACTTCGGTGCCGCCACCGAGACCTATCCGTTCAACCCGAACGGCAGCCCCGGCGGCCTGACCTCGGTGACCACCGCCGACGGCCGCTTCACCGTGCTGATGCCGCATCCGGAGCGGGTGTTCCGCAATGCCTTGATGAGCTGGACCCCCGGTGACATCAACGAGCAAAGCCCGTGGATGCGGATGTTCCGCAATGCCCGGGCGTTCATAGCCTAGGTTTGTTGGGCCAGGTCCGGGGCGACCCGGGGCAGTCGGAACACAAAACGGCAGCCCTGACCCGGCTGGCTGTGCAGCTCGACCTGACCGCCCAGCACGCCGGTGACGATGTTGTAGACGATGTTCAGGCCCAGGCCCGTGCCGCCACGCCCCATCTTGGTGGTGAAGAAGGGGTCGAAGGCGCGGCGCCGCACCTCCTCGGTCATGCCCACGCCGTCGTCCTCGACCGCCAGCTCGTAGTCCTGCTCCGACAACACCCGCGCGCTGATGCGCAGCCGGCCCTGCTCGCGGCCCTCGAAGCCGTGCAGCAGAGCATTGAGCAGCAGATTGCTGAGCACCTGTCCCAGCGGGCCGGGAAAGCCGTCCAGCTTGGCATCTAGTTCGATGGCGGTTTCGATGCGGTAGGGCGTCGACTTCCAGCGCGCCCGCATCAGGCTCAACACGTCGTCGACGACCGATTGCAGGGTGAAGCTGCGGCGCTGCACGCTGGTCTGGTCCACCGACAGCTGCTTGAAGTGCGCCACCAGCTCGTTGGCCGTGCCAAGACCGTGCAGCAAGATCCTTGCGGCGGTGCCGGCGTCGTCGAAATAGGCTTCCAGCATCGATCGGCGCAGGCTGTTGTCGGCAAAATGGCGGCGTACCTCGCGGGTGCGCTCGCCCAGCGTCGAGGCGGTGGTCAGGCAGTTGCCGAGCGGCGTGTTGAGTTCGTGGGCCACACCGGCCACCAACGAGCCCAGTGCCGCCATCTTCTCGGCGCGCAGCAACTCGTCCTGGGCCTGGCGCAAATGGCTCAGCGCCTCGCTGAGTTCGGCGGTGCGGGCCTGCACCCGGGACTCAAGCTCGGCATTGAGCTGGCGCAATTGCTGCTCGGCCTCGCGCTGCGCGCTGATGTCGCGGGCCACGCCCAGAAAGCCCAGCGGACTGCCATCGGGAGCGCGCACATGCGAGACGCTCAGCGAAACGGCCAACAGGTGTCCGTCGCGATGGCGGTAGGTCCATTCGCGGGTCTCGCTGCCTCGCTCGGTGGCCCGCAGCACAAAGGTCTCGAAGTCCTCTACCTTGCGCCCCTCCTCGGCGCTGAGTTCGGCAGCCCGCGCAGTGACCTCCTGCTGCAAATGCAGCAGCACTGGATTGCGCCCCAGCATCTCGTGCTCGGCATAGCCGAGCATGCGCTCTGCGCCACGGTTGAACAGAATCATCCGGCCTTCCATGTCGGTGGCGATGATGGCCACCTCGACGGCCGCATCCAGCACCGCCTGCAAACGGTCGCGCGCCAGCAGCAGCGCAGCCTGCGACTCGCGCAGTGCAGCCTCGGCCCGTTTGGCCGCAGTGATATTGCGCCCGGTGCCTCGGTAGCCCTGGAAGCGGCCGTCGGCATCGAACACCGGTGCACCCGACACGCTCAGATAGCGCAGCTCGCCATTGACGGCGTGCTGGGAGTACTCGAAGTCGCGGAAGGGCTGGCGCTGCTGCAACAGCGAGCGGTGCTCATCCCAGTCGACGCCGGGCACCAGATTGGGTGCCTCCCAGCGCAGATGGCCCAGCACGTTCTGCGTCGGCACCTCGGTGGACTCCTCGGCGGCGCGGGACACAAAGGTGAATCGCAGATCGGCGTCTTGCTCCCAGATCCAGTCGCTGGCCAGCGCGGCCATGCTGCGAAACCTGGCCTGTGATTCTTCGAGCTGCTCCCGCGCCACGCGACCCTGCTCGATCTCGGCGAACAAGGCCGCGTTGCGCTGGCGCAGTGCGAGCTGCTGGCGGACCAGCAGGGCCAACAGCGCGCTGACCAGGGCGCCACCCAGCAGGACGGCCAGCACATCGGGGGCCAGCCAGTTCGAGGCGGTCTGCCAACCGCCCCGGGGCGCCGCCAGCAAGGCCCAGTTCGCGCCGGGTAGCTGCGCCATCTGTATCACCGGCGCGCCATCCCGCAGCGTGGCCGGACCCCACAGGTGCTTGCCGGGGCGGCCCGGTGTGTCGGCCTCGAACAGGGCCAGCTCGAGCGGGCCCCTGTCGCTCAGGCCGCTGCTGGCCACAAACTGCTGCAGATCGGCCACCACCGACACCGCACCCCAGTAGCGCCGGCCCTCGGGAAGCCCGGCATCGCGCAGAAACACCGGCGTGCGCTGGATGATGCCCTGGCCACCCTGGATCAGCTTCAGCGGTGCGGCAATCACCGGACGCCCCAGCCGGCGCGCCTCGCGCACCTGCTGCCATTGCTCGGGCAGGCGGCGATAGTCCAGATTCAGTACCTGCTCGTTGCCCTGCAGCGGGAAGACATGGCGCACCACGTCGTCGGGTGCGGCGCTGACGCTGCGGATATGGGGCAGATGCTTGATGGCGCGGGCGATCAGGTCGACAAAACGGCGGGCCGAGAGATCGCCATCGAGCTGGATCATCGCTTCCAGGCTTTGGGTCGGGCTGAAGGTGGCCTGGGCGGTGGCCTCCAGCTTCAACCGCAGCAGGGCCAGCTCGGCCTCGACCCGGCTGCGCGCCTGCGCTTCGTCGTTCTGCTGGTGCAGGCGCAGCAGAATGGTCACGATCAGCACGGTCAGGGTGGCGCTCAGCAGCACCGGCCAGTATGCCCATGACCTTCCTGGCCAGGTGGCCGGAACGGGATGGGGCATCGGTGGGCGGGTCATCCTCGGCGCATGTCGGGGGGCTTGGGCTCAAGGTATCACAGGCTGCGGCTAGACTGCCCCGGTGTTGACCCCCGCCCGCCACAATTTCCAGCCCATGCCGTCAGACCGCGCGAAGTCACGCCATGCGCGGCTGGATGCTTTGCGTGGGCTGGCCATGGTCTGGATGACGCTGTTCCACCTCGGTTTCGACCTGAACCATTTCGGCTGGATACGCGCGGACTTCTACCGTGACCCGTTCTGGACCTGGCAACGCAGCTGCATCGTCAGTCTCTTCCTGCTCTGCGCCGGCATCGGCCAGGCGGTGGCGGTGGGCCAGGGCCAGTCCTGGCCCCGGTTCTGGCGCCGCTGGGGCCAGGTGGCGGCATGCGCACTGCTGGTCTCGCTGGGCTCGTGGCTGATGTTCCCGCGCAGCTTCATCAGCTTTGGCGTGCTGCATGGCATGGCGGTGATGCTGTTGCTGCTGCGCTGGGGCGGGCCGCGGCTGCCCGGTGCCGTGTTGTTGGCGCTGGCCGTGCTGGCCCTGGCAGCGCCCAGCTTCTGGCCACATCCCTGGTTCGACACCCGCTGGACCAACTGGCTGGGCCTGATCACCCACAAGCCTGTGACCGAGGACTATGTGCCGGTGTTGCCCTGGCTGGGCGTGATGCTGCTGGGTTTTGTGCTCGGGCGCTGGTTGGCCGCCCGCACGGCCTGGCTGGACGGCCCTGTGCCGTCTGGGCTCACGCCGCTGGCCTGGTTGGGCCGCTGGTCATTGAGCTACTACATGCTGCACCAGCCGGTGTTGATCGGTGTGCTGTCAATGCTGCAGTGGCTGCGGCTACCATAGCGCATGAGTGCTCAAAAAATCCTGTTCGGCTTCCATGCCGTGACCGTGCGGTTGAAGACCGCCCCCCAATCGATTGTCGAGGTCCATGTCGATGCCACTCGGCGCGACCAGCGCATGCGTCAGTTCGTCGAACGCGTAAAGGAGTCCGGCGTGAAGCTGTTCGACAGCGACGACGAGCGCCTCAACAAGATCTGCGGCAGCAGCCGCCACCAGGGCGTGGTGGCCCGGGTGCAGGCGCTGGCCCAGCAGCATTCGCTGGACGATGTGCTGGACGCCGTCGAGGGCCCGGCCCTGGTGCTGGTGCTGGACGGCGTGACCGATCCGCACAATCTGGGTGCCTGCCTGCGCGTGGCCGACGGCGCCGGGGCCCATGCGGTGATCGCGCCCAAGGACAATGCCGCCGGCATCAATGCCACGGTGGCCAAGGTGGCCAGTGGTGCCGCCGAGACGGTGCCTTACTTCATGGTCACCAATCTGGCCCGCACCCTCAACGAGCTGAAGGAACGCGACATCTGGGTCATAGGCACCTCGGACACCGCCACCAAGTCGCTCTACGAGCTGGACCTGAAGGGCCCGGTGGCCCTGGTGCTTGGCGCCGAGGGGGCCGGCATGCGCCAGCTGACCGGCAAGACCTGCGACGAGCTGGTGCGTGTGCCGATGAAGGGCGCGGTCGAGAGCCTGAATGTGTCCGTGGCCGCAGGGGTCTGCCTGTACGAAGCGCTGCGGCAGCGGGAACCGCGCGAGGGCTGACGCATGCCGATGCGCGAGCAGGCCCGTCTGGCCATCCAAGCGGCCCATGAGGCCGTCGCCGCGGCCGGCAAGATCGTTGTGCTCAGCGGCTCTGGCATGTCCAGCGAGAGCGGCATACCGACCTTTCGCGATGCACAAACCGGCCTGTGGGCCCGCTTCGATCCGATGCAACTGGCCAGCGCCGAGGGCTTTCGCTCCGACCCGCGCCTGGTGTGGGACTGGTATGCCGAGCGCCGCGCCGGCGTGCGCGCCGCCGTGCCCAATGCCGGCCATCTGGCGCTGGCCCGCTTTGCGCTGGCGCACCCGGGCCGGATGCAGATCATCACGCAGAATGTCGACGATCTGCATCAGCGTGCTGGAAACCCGGATGTGATACGCCTGCATGGCGACATCCTGCAAAGTCGCTGGCTGGATCCCTGCCGGGCCCAGGAGCAATGCGATCCGGCCACAGCCGAACCCGAGCGCCCGCCGCATTGCACCCAATGCGGCAATCTGCTGCGGCCGGCGGTGGTCTGGTTTGGCGAGCGGCTGCCGCCCGAAGCACTGACCCGTGCCGAAAGTCTGGCCCGGCAGTGCGATCTGATGCTGGTGGTTGGCACCTCGGGCACCGTCTATCCCGCCGCCGGCCTGGCCAGCCTGGCCCGCGACGCCGGCGCGCGGGTGATCATCGTCAATCCCCATGCCAGCGATCTGGACGATGTGGCCCATCAGTGCCTGCGCGGCACGGCCGCGGCAGTGCTACCGTTGCTATTCGACTGAGGTTCTGGCTCAGTTTCTGCCTTTTTCCGGGGACTAAACTCGGCCTATCGCAGACCCAACAAAGACACCACCATGTCCGTCATCGAAGTCCACCATCCGCTCGTCAAGCACAAGATCGGCCTGCTGCGCGAGGAGAACATCTCGACCAAGAAGTTCCGCGAGCTGACCGGCGAGATCGCCCGCCTGCTGGCCTACGAGGCCACCGCCGACTTCCCGCTCGAGAAAACCACGCTGCAGTGCTGGAGCGGCCCCACCGAGGTGGACCAGATCTCCGGCCGCAAGGTCACCGTCGTGCCGATATTGCGCGCGGGTCTGGGCATGCTGGACGGCGTGCTCGACATGATCCCGAATGCCAAGGTCAGCGTTGTCGGCCTGTCGCGCAACCACGAGACCCTGCAGCCCGAGCACTATTTCGAGAAGTTCGTCGGGCATCTGGACGAGCGCACCGCGCTGATCGTCGATCCGATGCTGGCCACCGCCGGCTCCATGATAGTCACCATCGACCTGCTGAAGAGCCGCGGCTGCAAGGACATCCGCGCGTTGGTGCTGGTGGCGGCACCCGAGGGCGTCAAGGCCCTGCAGGCCGCCCACCCCGACGTGCGCTGCTGGACGGCCGCCATCGACAGCCACCTGAACGAGATCGGCTACATCATCCCGGGCCTTGGCGACGCCGGCGACAAGATCTTCGGCACCAAAGAGGGCTGAGTTTTTGCCCCGGATTGCAACCGGGCTACGGGGAGTTCGTAGCCCGGATGCAATCCGGGATCAGACCATCCCCAACGCTCCCGAGACCCCTCCGAGCAGCACGAGCCACACCGGGCTGATCCGGGTCTTCAGCATCACCCCCACCGTCACCGCAAGCAGCACCAGCACCCCCGCCGGCCGTGAGGTGTCGCGCAGATAGGGCGCGGCGAGCACCCAGCCGGTGGCGATCAGCAGGCCCAGTATCAATGGCGCCAGGCCCTGGGTGAAGGCACGCACGCCGCGGGTCTCGCGCCGTGCCCGGCCCCAGCGGGTGGCGACCAGGGCCAGGGTGGTGGAGGGCAGCAGAATACCGGCCATCGTCGCCAGCGCGCCCAGCGGGCCCGCGACGTTCCATCCCAGTACGGCGACGAACAGGATATTGGGCCCAGGCGCGGCCTGGGCCAGGGCGATCGAGCTGCTGAACTGGGTGTCGCCTATCCACTGGTGCTCGACGACCAGATATCGATGCATTTCGGCCGTGGTGGTGATGGCTCCACCCACCGCCAGCATCGACAGCAACAGGAAATGGCCGAACAGCTGCAGCAGGTCGGCCGGGCTCAGCGTGGCAACAGGCGTCACGGCTTGAGCCTCAGCCAGGCAGCGAACATGGCCCCGCTGCCCAGGCCCAGGATGACCCATATCAGCGGCCAGCGCAGCAGTGCGATGGCAGCAAAGGTCAGCACTGCCAGCCCCAGGCACAGGGTCGTGCCCAGCACATTGAGCTTCAGCGAGGGCAGCAGCTTCAGGCCGGTGGCCAGCACCAGGCCGGCGGCCACCACGCCCATGCCGCGCAGGGCGCCCGCCACCGCCGGCCGACTCGACAGCTCCCCATACAGCGCGGCCAGGCCCAGCACGATGAAGGAAGGGAACAGCAGCATGCCGGCGCAGGCGGCAAAGGCGCCGCGCCAGCCAAAGAAGCGGTCGCCGACCATCAGCGACATATTGACGATGTTCGGCCCCGGCAAGACCTGGCCGACCGCCAGCAACTCGACGAACTCGGCCTGGCTCAGCCAGCCCAGGCGCTCGACCAGCTCCCGCTGGGCCACCGGCAGCACGCCGCCAAAACCCTGCAGCGCCAGCCGATTGAAGGCCCAGAACAGGACCCAGACCGAGGCCGGAACCGGGTGCGGGGATACGGTCAACGCAGTACCTTCAAGGCATCCGGGTTGACGATATTGCTCGGCGTGCCATTGACGAAGTTGACGACGTTGTCGAAGGCGGCGTTGAAGTAGAGCTCGTAGCTGTCCTGCTCGACATAGCCGATGTGTGGCGTGCACACGGCGTTCTCCAGGCGCAGCAGGGGGTGGCCCTGCAGGATGGGCTCGCTCTCGAACACATCGACGGCGGCCATGCCGGGGCGGCCGCGGTTCAGCGCCGAGACCAGGGCGTTTTCCTGCAGCAGCTCGGCGCGGGAGGTGTTGACGAACAACGCCGCGGGTTTCATCCGTGACAGGTCTTCGAGACTGATCATGCCGCGGGTGTCATCGTTCAGCCGCAAGTGCAGGCTCAGCACATCGCAGGTCTCGAAAAATGCCTCGCGGCTGTCGGCGCCCTGGTAGCCGTCGGCCACCGCCTTGGCGCGCGAGGCCTCGCTGCCCCAGACCAGCACCTGCATGCCGAAGGCGCGGCCGAAGCCGGCCACCATCTGGCCGATCTTGCCGTAGCCCCAGATGCCCAGGGTCTTGCCGCGCAAGACCATGCCAACGCCGAAATTGGGCAGCATGCCGGCGGCCTTGAGCCCCGACTGCTGCCAAGCGCCGTGCTTGAGGTTGCCGATGTACTGCGGCAGGCGCCGCATTGAGGCCATGATCAGCGCCCAGGTCAGCTCCGCCGGTGCCACCGGCGAGCCGACGCCCTCGGCCACGGCAATGCCCTGGCGTGTGCAGGCGTCGATGTCGATGTGGGAGCCGATCCGGCCGGTTTGCGAGATCAGCTTGAGCTTGGGCAGTTTTTCGAGCAGTTGGCGCGGGAACTGGGTGCGTTCCCGTATCAGCACCAGCACATCGGCGTCGCGCAGGCGCACCGACAACTGGCCTATGCCCTTGACCGTGTTGGTGAAGACCTTGGCATTCAAAGGTTCCAGCTTGCTGGCACAACGCAGCTTGCGCACTGCGTCCTGGTAGTCGTCGAGGATGATGATATTCATGGTGTGTAGGTCGCATTCTGCCCGCACCTTGAGGCCTTCTCGATGCGCGCTGCACAAAAGGCGACGACTCGTTACCATCTCGCGCACCTCAAACCCACGGAGACTTCCATGACCATTTCCATGTACTCAGCCAGCGTGCCGGTATTCGTCAAGTTGCTGAGCAACACCTTGAAGTGGCTGGACAAGGCCGAACAACATGCCGAGGCGAAGAAGTTCGACACCAGCGTCTACCTAGGCCTGCGCCTGGCGCCCGATATGCTGCCGTTCACGCGCCAGATCCAGATCGCCAGCGACGCCGCCAAGGGCTGCGTGGCGCGCTTGGGCGGCATCGAGAACCCGAAGTGGGACGACAAGGAGGCCAGCTTTGCCGACCTGCGCGAGCGCATCAACAAGACGATCACCTTTGTGCAGTCGGTGACGCCAGCGCAGATCGATGGCTCGGAGCAGCGCGCGATCGAGATCCCGACCCGCAGTGGCGAACCGCTTCGGTTTGATGGCGAGACCTATCTGAAGCACTACGCGCTGGCCAACTTCAACTTCCACCTGAGCATGACCTATGCCTTGCTGAGGCATGCGGGGGTGGAGCTGGGCAAGAAGGACTTCCTCGGGGGCTGAGCCCGGACGGCGATACCAGCCGGCTGGTCGGGAGCTCAGGCGCTCTTCATCGGAAATACGCGCGCCAATGACTCCTGCAGCGCCTGGCGGTGCTGGTCGCCGCGCAGATGGTCCAGCGGCAGGCTGGCCAGCAATCGGGTGTGCATCAGCCACAGCTCGATCGGTTCGACGGCCTGTCGCACATGCTCCTGCAGCGCCTGGCCTTCAAGCCCCTGCACCTCGGCGGCGGCACGCATAAAGCTCATCTTCAGCTCGACAAAGCAGCGACGTGCGCCATGGCGGGCGCGCCGTTCGTCGGGCCGGCCCACCTTGGCAAAGGTCCAGGGCGGCAGGAAGGCGGGAATGTCGCGCAGCGTCAGTTCCATGCTCATGTCCATCGCTTGCTCCTTGTGAGGCGGTGAATTCAGTGCCGCGTCTTGCGACCGGCCTGCGCTGCACCCGCCCGTGACGGGAACAGCCGGTTGAGGCAGTTCATGCGGTGTTCCGCCTCGGTTTGGTCAAGGGCGCGGGCCACCATGGTGTAGACGGCCGGGCGCAGATGCCAGAGGTCGCGCGGCGAGCGGCTGCGCTTGATGCGCGCCAGCAGGGTTTCGACGTCGTCGCGGTGGATGTCGTCCAACTGGGCGATGAAACGTGCCCGCATCATCGGCAACTCGTCATGTGCGCCGACGTTGCGGCTGTTGCCGATGGCATCCCAGGCGTCGGTCTCGCCGGGCATCCACCGCAGCAGAGTCTGGAAGAAGGAGTCTGCGCGATACAGCGCCGGTGGGTTGATGCTGGCCTGCCAGCGGCCGAGGCCGGCGCGTTCGCGCGGCGGCGGAGCGGCGGGGCGAAGCCAGCGGGTCAGTATTCGATTCAGCATGGCCTGATTCTGGGCAGGCCGGCGTGACCTGAAAGGCCGAATAGCCGCCCAATGAGGGGCCAGATTCCGTGACAAATGGCATAAGCACCGATGCGCAGGCCGGCGGCTGCGGCTAGTCTGGCGCCTCACTTCAAAGGGTTGAGCATGCGTTGGTTGCGTCGTTTGGCGGCAGTGGTGCTGGTCGTGCTGCTGGGTCTGGCCCTGGCTTTCTGGCTCTATAGCCGCCAGGTCTTGCCCCAGACCGAGGGCATGCTGACGGTGGCCGGCCTGAAGGCGCCGCTGACGATAGCCCGCGATGCCCACGGCATTCCCAGCATCAAGGCCGACTCGATGGAAGATCTGGTCTTTGGCCTGGGCTTCGTCCATGCACAGGACCGGCTGTGGCAGCTGGAGACGCACAGGCGCATCGGCTCCGGTCGCCTGGCCGAGGCCTTTGGCGAGCCTGCGCTGGAGAGCGATCGCTTTCTGCGCGCCCTGGGTGTGCGGCGCGCAGCCGCCGCGCAATGGGCGCTGGCCTCGCCGGAGAGTCGGGCGCTGTTGACGGCCTATGCGGCCGGCGTGAACCGCTATGTGCGCAGCCATCTGGGCGCGTGGCCGCCGGAGTTCCTGATCTTGGGCCTTAAGCCCGAGGACTGGGAGCCGGTCGACAGCCTTGCCTGGAGCATCATGATGGCCTGGGATCTGGGCGGCAACTGGACCACCGAGTTGCAGCGCATGCGCCTGGCCTTGAAGCTGCCGGTAGACCGCATCAATGAGCTGATACCGCCGTATCCGGGCGAGAAGCCGCTGGCCACGGCCGACTATGCGGCGCTCTACCGAGACCTCAAGATCGACGGCCAGCTGGCCCAGCAGGCGCTGAGCAGCGCGCCGCCCTCGGGCATCGAGGGGGTGGGTTCCAACAACTGGGTGGTGCATGGCAGCCACACCGTCAGCGGCAAGCCCTTGCTCGCCAATGACCCGCATCTGAAGCTCAGTGCCCCGGCGCTGTGGTACTTCGCCCGATTGGAGGCGCCCGGCTTCAAGCAAGCCGGCGCCACCCTGCCGGGCCTGCCGCTCGTCGTGTTGGGGCAGAACCAGCACATCGCCTGGGGCTACACCAACACCGCGCCCGATGTTCAGGATCTGTATCTGGAACGCATCAAACCCGATGACGCGAGCCGGTACCAGACGCCGGACGGGTGGGCGGCATTCACCACCCTGACCGAGACCATCAAGGTCAAGGGCAAGCCCGATGTGCAGTTGACCCTGCGTGCCACGCGGCACGGACCGGTGATCTCGGACTCCGGGGTGACCGATGACTTGATCGGGCCCAAGGGCAAGCCGAGCTACGCGCTGGCGATGCGCTGGGTGGCGCTGGAGCCCGAGTTCGACGCGGTGGCCGCCGGTCTGGCGATGAGCCGGGCGACCTCGGTGCAGGACTATGTCAAGGCCTCGGCTGCCTGGCTGGCGCCAATGCAGAACATGGCCGTGGCCGACCGCGACGGGCATATCGGCATGGTCGCTGCCGGGAAGGTGCCGGTCCGCAAGCCCGAACACGACCTGAGGGGCCTGGTACCGGCGCTCGGCTGGGATGCCCGCTATGACTGGGCGGGCTTCATCCCGGCCGCCGAGACGCCGCGCGAGATCGACCCGGCGCGCGGCTGGATAGCCACCGCCAACCAGCGCATCCACGGACCCGACTATCCGCACTATCTGACCAGCGAATGGGCCGCCCCGTACCGCCAGCAGCGCATCGAGCAGTTGCTGCAAGCCACGGCCAAGCACGACCTGGCCAGTCTGCGGGCGATCCAGGCCGATCAGCTGTCGCTGGGCACCTTGAAGCTGCTGCCCTATCTGCAAAAGGCGAAGTCCGGCCATCCGCTGGCCGCGGCCGCCCAGGCCCGGCTGCAGGGCTTTGACGGCGTGCTGGGCGCCGATCACGTGGCGCCGACCCTGCTGTGGGCCTGGTCACGCCAGCTGACCCTGGATCTGTTCACCGACAGGGTTGGCGGTGAGGCGGCGATGCAGAAGCTGCTCGGTGCGCGCAGCTTCCGCGACGCGCTGGAGGGGGTGTTGGAGCGCAACGACGCCTGGTGGTGCAAGACCGCAGCACAGTCCGATTGCCAAGCGCAGGTCGACGCCGCCTTCACCCGGGCGCTGGACGAGTTGCAGGCGCGGCTGGGCGGCGACGTTGCCAACTGGCAGTGGGGCAGGGTGCATCAGGCCCGCTCCGAGCACCGGCCGTTCAGCCGCGTCAAGCCGCTGGCCGGCTGGTTCGAAGCCAGGGTGGCGGTCGGCGGCGACTCGTTCAGCGTCAATGTCGGGCGGGTCAGCCAGCGGCCGGACGCCACCACCGGCGAGCTCTACTTGGATGATCACGGCCCCTCGCTGCGCGCACTTTACGACCTGGGCGACCCCAGCCGGTCGCGGTTCGTGCATTCGACGGGCCAGTCCGGCCTGCCGTTTTCGCCGCACTACCGTGACTTCGTGGCCACCTGGGCCAAGGTGGAGGATGTGCCGCTGTGGGGCGATGGCCAGCCGGGCAGGGTGTTGACTCTCCAGCCGGCACCATGAGTTGGCGTCAGAAATTGCACTCCGACCCCAATTAAGGGGCTCAAGGCAGGGGGCAGCCTGCCGATACAGGGTGGGATTAGCTGCGCTTTTGCAGCCCTAATCCCGTGGCCGCTCCGGCCGGCTCGCTCCTAACATGGAGGGGTACTCGCTCCAACGCCCCGACCCATGGACACTCCTGCCCTTATGCCCACTGCGCCCATCGAGCCCGAGCCTCCGGTCAATCCTGCGGCCTTGCCCCTGGGTGACCTGATCGCCCGGGCCCAGGCGCTCAGCGACGGGGGCATGGCCGAGGCCTCGGCCAAGCTATACGAGGAGTGGATTGCCAGCACCGATTCGCCCTACCGCCATGTTGCCTGCTTCAACTGGGGCACGGTGTTGGGCAATCTGAGCCGCCATGCCGAGGCCGAGAAGGCCTACCGCCATGCGCTGGAGCTGAACCCCGACTTTCCGCAGGCCCGGCTGAACCTGGGCCACCAGATCGAGCACCTGCACCGCCCCGACGAGGCGCTGGCCGAGTGGCGCCAGGTGCTGGACATGACGGCCAACGGCGGCGCTGCCGTGCTGGAGTTTCGCCTCCATGCGCTGAACAACAGCGCGCGGCTTCTGGAGCTGCTGCGCCGCCTCGACGAGGCTGAAGCGCTGATGGTCGAGAGCCTGAAGCTCAAGCCGGACCAGAGCGACGTGATCCAGCACTACGTCCACATCCGACAGAAGCAATGCGAATGGCCGCTGTACCAGACGGTGGGCGAGGTCACGCAGAACCAGCTGCTGCTGGGCACCTCGGCCCTGGCCACGCTCAGCGCCACCGACGACCCCGCGCTGCAACTGCTGGCCGCGCAGCGCTTCGTCAACGATCGCGTCAAGAAGCCCGCCACGCCACCGCTGCACGAGGTGTTCGCCGCGCGCACGCCGCGCAGCGGCAAGGTCAAGATCGGCTATCTGTCGGGCGATTTGTGCATGCACGCGGTGGGTCTGCTGACACCAGAGCTGTTCGAGCTGCACGACCGCAGCCGTTTCGAGGTCTATGGCTTTTGCTGGAGCCGCGAAGACGGCACCGCCCAGCGCCAGCGCATCCTCGGCGGCATGGACCAGGTGTTCCGCATCGGCGGCCTGGACGACAACAGCGCTGCCCGCCTGATCGCCCAAATGGGGGTGGACGTGCTGGTGGACTTGCAGGGCCTGACCAATGGTGCCCGGCCGGTGATACTCGCGCACCGTCCGGCGCCGATCCAGGCCGGCTATCTGGGCCTGCCGGCGACCTCCGCGCTGCCGGGCGTGGACTGGATCATTGCCGACCGCTTCGTGATGCCTCCGGAAGAGCTGCGCTACTACACCGAAAAGCCCCTCTACCTGCCGAACTGCTACCAGGTCAGCGACCGCAAGCGCGACGTTGCGCCGACGCCGACGCGGGCCCAGTACCAGCTGCCCGAAGAGGCCTTCGTCTTCTGCTCGTTCAACAACAACCACAAGTTCACCGAAGAGGTGTTCCACAGCTGGATGCGCATCATCAAGCAGGTGCCGAACAGCGTGCTGTGGCTGCTGGCCGACAACCCCTGGGCGCAGGCCAATATGTTCGCGGCGGCGCAGTCCCACGGCGTGGCGCCCGAGCGCCTGATCTTTGCGCCGCGTGTCACGCCGGCCGAATATCTGGCCCGCTTCCAGCTGGCCGATCTGTTTCTGGACACCTTTCCGTTCAACGCCGGCACCACCGCCAGCGATGTGCTGTGGATGGGCACGCCCATCCTCACCCGCTCCGGCCGCACCTATATTTCACGCATGGCAGGCAGCCTCCTGACCCATGTCGGCCTGCCCGATCTGGTCACCCACAGCCTGGCCGAGTACGAGCAGCGCGCGGTGCAGATCGGCAACAACCCGCTGCGTGCCGCCTCTTACAAGCGCTACCTGACCGAGCAGGGCCGCAACTCGACCCTGTTCGACATTCCCGGCCTGGTGCGCGATCTCGAGAATGAGTTCGAACGGATGGCGCTGGAACGCCGCGCGGCCTGAGCTTCAGACGCTGATTGACGATGTCCGACCAAGACTTCTTCGACCCTCAAGCCCCGGGCTCAGCGCCCGAGGCCGGGCCTGCGCGCGACGATCCGCTGGCGCAGGCACTGAGCTGGTTGACCAAGCACCATGGTCGGGCGCGGTCGGTCGAATCGCTGCTGGCCGGCATGCCGATGGAAGGGCCGCTGGGCCCCGACCAGGCGATGCGGGTGCTGCGCGAGGCCGGTTTCAATGCGGGCATGGTGCAGCGGCGCATTGCCGACATCCACAGCCTGCTGCTGCCGGCCGTGCTGCTGCTGAACAATGGCGACGCCTGCGTGCTGGTGCGCCGCATCGAGGGTACGCCGGGGCAGCTGCAGTCCTACGAAGTCGTGTTCCCCGGCCCGCAAAGCCATAGCTGTGTGGCCGAGGCGTCCGATCTGGAGGCCGAGTACACCGGCTTCGTGCTGCTGGCCTCGCCGCAGCTGGTGGGCGCGAGCACCGTGCCCAGCGCAGCCAGCCTGAACCAGTCGGGCGGGCACTGGCTGTGGAGCACGATGAAGCGCTTCCTGCCCTACTACCGGGCCTCGCTGATCGCCGCGCTGCTGACCAATGTGCTGATGATGGTGACCGGCCTGGTCACCTCGGTGATCTACGACAAGGTGATTCCGCACCAGGCCATGATCACCCTCTGGACCCTGGCCACGGGTGCCTTCATCGCCCTGGTGTTCGACCTGATCGCGCGCCAGCTGCGCAGCCATCTGATCGACCTGGCCGGCCGCAAGTCCGACCTGATCATTGGCTCGATGCTGTTCCGCCACACGCTGGGCGTGCGCATGGAGCACCGGCCCACCTCGGCCGGCACCTATGCCCACCACCTGGCCCAGATCGAGCTGGTGCGTGAATTCTTTGCCTCGGCCTCGCTGTCGGCCCTGTCCGATCTGCCCTTCGTCGTGCTGTTCGTGGCGATGACCTTCATCATCGGCGGGCCGCTGGGCTGGGTGCTGGTGATCGCGATCCCGATCATCATGGCCCTGGCGGTGGTGATCCAAAGCTCGCTGCGCCGCTCGATGCGCGCCAATATGGCCCAGCAGGCCGATCTGCAGGGCGTGCTGGTCGAGGCGGTCGAGGGCCTGGAAGACCTGAAGGCCGCCGGCGCCGAGGGCCGCTTCCTGCGCCACTACGAGACCAGCACGGCGATCGCCGCCGAGGCCTCGATGCGCGCGCGCTCGATGTCGAGCTGGAGCAATAACGTCACCGCCGCGCTGCAGCAGCTGATCACCATGGTCATGCTGGTCTGGGGGGTGTACCTGATCAAGGATGGCCAGATCACCTCCGGCGCGCTGATCGGCGGTGTGATGTTCGCCGGCCGCGCGATCGGCCCGCTGGGCAGCGTGGTCGCCCTGGCCACCCGCTACCAGGGCGCGCGCGCAGCGCTGCTGTCGCTGGACTCGATGATGGACAAGCCGGTGGAGCGCGAGCCGGGCCGCAACTATGTCGGCCTGCCGCAGTTCAACGGCCATATGGCCTTGCAGGAGGTCAGCTTTGCCTACCCGATGACCGGCACCGACAACCCGCCGCAGGTGCTGAAGGGCGTCAGCATGCGCCTGAACCCGGGCGAGCGGGTGGCGATCCTGGGCCGCATCGGCAGCGGCAAGTCGACGATTCTGCGGCTGCTGGCCGGCCTCTACCTGCCCACCGAGGGCCGGGTCGAGGTGGACGGTGTCGATCTGCGCCAGATCGATCCGGCCGAGTTCCGCAGCAAGGTGGGCTTTGTGTCGCAGGAGCCGCGGCTGTTCCATGGCACGTTGCGCGAGAACGTCTTGCTGGGCCGGGCCAGTGCCGATGCCTCGAAGCTGACCGAGGTCGCGCGGCTGACCGGGCTGGACCGCCTGGTCGCCTCGCATCCGCTGGGCTGGGATCTGCCGGTGGGCGAGATGGGCGCGCTGCTGTCCGGCGGCCAGCGTCAGCTGGTGGCCCTGGCCCGCTGCCTGGTGACCAAGCCGCAAATCCTGCTGATGGACGAGCCGACCAGCTCGATGGACGCCCAGTCCGAGATTGCCTTCCTGCGCCAGCTGAAGGACGCCGCCGGCAGCTGCACCCTGGTGATGGTGACGCACCGGCCTGCCGTGCTGGAGCTGGTGGCCCGCCTGATGGTGGTGGACGCCGGCCGCGTCGTGCTCGACGGGCCCAAGGAGCAGGTGCTGGCCGCACTGTCGGGCCAGCGCCCGGCGACGCCGACGCCGGCCGCGCCCAACGTGCATATGCACCCGTCCGCGCAGCCGCAGCAGCGTGAAGCGACGCTTTGACCCCGTATCCCTGACCCATGTTCTGGCGCTCCAAGACCGATTCCAGCAACCCCGCCATCGTGCGCGGTGATGCCGCCTTTCTGACCGGCGTCCATGCGGCGCAGATCGACGAGGCGCTGCCGCGCTCCAGCTGGGCGCTGTACCTGATGCTGATCGTCGTGGTCAGCGCGATTGCCTGGGCGTCGGTGACCAAGGTCGAGGAGATCACCCGCTGCGATGCGCGTATCGTGCCCGATGGCCGCGAGCAACTGATTGCGAGTCTCGAGGGCGGCATCCTGCGTCAGCTGCTGGTCAACGAGGGCCAGCGGGTCGAGGCGGGGCAGGAACTGGCGCTGCTGGACCCGACACGCGTCGAGGCGCAGCAGAACGAAAGCCAGGCCAAGCGCCTGGCGATGCGCGCCACCGTGGCGCGGCTGACGGCCGAGGCCAATGGCACGCCCTTGAAGTTTCCGCCCGACGTGGCCCAGGCCAAGAGCATCGTCGATGGCGAGACGGCCGCCTACAACGCCCGCCGCCATCTGCTGGATGAAGCGGCCGGCGGCAACAATCGCAGCATCGGCCTGCTGCAGCGCGAGCTGAATATGTCCCAGGCGATGGCCTCCAAGGGCCTGATCTCCGACGTCGAGGTGATGCGCCTGAGCCGCCAGGTCAACGAGCTGCAGCAGCAGCGCAACGAGCGCGTCAACCGCTTCCGCCAGGACGCCAGCAGCGATCTGGTGCGCGTGCAGACCGAGCTGTCTCAGCTCGATGAACAACTGGTCGTGCGCGAGGACGTGATGCGCCGCACCGTGCTCAAGTCGCCGGTGGCCGGCCTGGTGAAGAACATCCGCGTCAGCACCACCGGAGGCGTGGTGGCCGGCGGCGCGCCCATCATGGAGATCGTGCCGCTGGGCCCGCGCGTCATGATCGAGGCGCGCATCAAGCCCAAGGACATCGGCTTCGTGCGCGTGGGCCAGCATGCCGAGATCAAGGTCACCGGCTATGACTACAACGTCTATGGTGGCCTCAAGGGCACGGTGCAGTACATCAGCCCCGATGCCCTGGGCGACACCGAGAAGGGCGGCGGCTACTACCGCGCCATGGTGCCGGCCGAGATCTCGACGCTGCGCTTCAAGGGCAAGGAACTGCCGGTGATTCCGGGCATGACCGGCACCTTGGAGATCAAGACCGGTGACCGCACCGTGCTGAGCTTCCTGCTGCGGCCGGTGATGAAGTCCCAAGAGGCGCTCAGGGAACGTTAAGGCCTGGCCCTGGGAAGGGCGGCAATTGTTATCGGCAGCTTGCCGGCGCAATTGAGGCCTGATTACCCTTGAAGTCCGGGCATCGACCGGGCCCTGCCGATGGTCTAGTGAGGGTGTTGTCGCACCGCTGGGTGCCGACGAGGAGCAATACCCATGTCCGGTCTCATTTTTCGCACGCAAGCCTGTCTGGCGGCGCTGCTTGCTGCCTGTGCGGCCCTCCCTGCTGCAGCTCAACGCTGCGTCGATACGGACACCTCACCGACGGCACGCAGCGAAAGCGAAGTCCGCCTGCCTCAGGTCTCCGGTGCCGACCCACGCCTGCATCTGCAGGACCTGGTGCGCATGGCCGTGCAGCGCAGCCAGTCGCTGGGCGCCGTGCGCCTGCTGACCGAGGCGGCCAAGGCCGATCTGGATGAAACCCGTGCCGGTCGCCTGCCCCAGGTCTATTTGAATGGCTCGCTGAACGCGGTCACCAGCAGTGTGAACGGCATCGACCAGGGCCGCGGCACCCAGGCGCGCGGCGGGCTGACCGCCAGCGCAGCGCTCTATGACGCCGGTCGTCAGACCTATCTGAACAACTGGCGCGCCAAGCTGCTGGAGGCCGCCCAGCTGGGTCAGACCAGCGCCGAGGAGCAGGTGGCGCTGCAGACCGTGTCGCTGGGGCTGGAGCGCAGCCGCTACCTGCTGCAGGCCCAGGTCTACACGCAGTATTCGCGCAAGATGAGCTGCCTGGTCGAGGCGCTGGAGCAGGTGGTCAAGGTCGACAAGGGCCGGGCCAGCGAACTGGTGCAGGCACAGAAGAGCTTCCAGCAGTCGGAGTTGTCCTTGGATTCGACCCTGTCGCAGTTCCGCCAGACCGAGAACCGGCTGCGCCGCTTTGTCGGCGATGTACTGCCGCCACCGGCCAGCCTGTCATCGGTGCTGGTCAAGGTGCCGGATCTGGTGGCGATGCAGCATGAGGTCGAACGCGCCCCCGAGATTGCCCAGCTGACCGCCCAGGCCAGTGCCGCCGACAGTTACGCCCGCTCGGTCGTTGCCTCGCAAAAGTTGCAGGTCTCGCTCGTCGTCAATGGCGGTGCCACCGCGGGCACCGGGCGCAACAACAGCGTTGTGGCCGGCGTCAACATCAACCTGCCGCTGTTCAATGCCACCCTGGACCCCGGCGCCAGCGCCGCACGCAAGCGGGCTGATGCGAGCTTTCTGCAGCGAGAGGACTCGGTCGAGGCGCGCAAATACCGGCTGGCCGATGCCTTCGAGTCGGCTGCCTCGTCATTCGACCGTGCACGTCAGATCGTTGACATCCTGCGCAACAGCGAACGCCTGCGCAGCTTCACCCAGCAGCAGTGGCAGCAGCTGGGCCGGCGCTCGCTGTTCGACGTGATGGCCGCCGAGGGCGACTACTTCTCACTGCGCGTCGCCCATGTCAATGCGCTGTTCGACGGCCAGCAGGCGGTGGCGCAGATGTGGTCGCTGGGGCAGGGCGTCAATCTGGGGCTGATGCCGCCGGCGCCAGCGAACTGAACCGGATACGAACCGGTACTTGCCGATTTGCGTTCGGCCGGTTTGAGTTCTACTTGAGGCATGAACACCACACCGAGGTCCTCGAGCATCGAGACCCTGAGCAAGCTGCTGGCGATGATGGAGGGCTCGGCCCGCTTCGCCCGCGACAGCGTCAAGCGCGCCGCCGCCGAGTTCGGCCCGGCCTGGGAAGACGACTTCGCGGCAATGCTGCAGCGTTTCTATCGCAGCGATGCGGCCCTGCTCGATGCCGTCAAGGGTTATGGTGCTTTCGTGATGGACTCGATGCGCCGGCAAAAACGCTTCGAGCAGGACCTGAGCTACCCGGCCAAGACCTATGCCGAGGCCGCCGCCGAGGTCTATTTCAACGACGACTACATGCGCCGCCAGTACCTTCCGGGCCTGCTGCTGTCGCACTATCTGTGGACCCACCACTACCAGCAGATCGAGTACTTCAAAGGCTTTTTCCTGACCTGGATGGAGCGCCAGCGGATCACGGAGTTCGTCGAGATCGGCGTGGGCACCGGGCTGTATTCGCGTCTGGCACTGCAACATCTGCCGCGTCTGCGCGGCTTGGGGCTTGACATCAGCCCGGCGGCGCTGAGGTTCGCTGCCGAACATGTGGCAAGTTTCGGATTTTCCGATCGTTACCAGACACGCCAGCAGAACGTTGTCGAGCAGCCCAGCGAGCGCCGGTACCGGGCGGTTTTCTGCGTCGAGCTGCTCGAACACCTGGCGGACCCGGTCGCGCTGCTCAAAGGGCTGTGCGCGCCCGATGGAAAATTGTTCGTCACCGCCGCGCTGAATGCCGCGCATGCGGACCACATCCATCTGTACCGGCAGCCCCAGGAGGTGCTGGCCCAGGTGGATGCCGCCGGCCTGCATCTGGAGCATTGTTTCTTCGCGCATGCCTATGCACCGAACCAACCCGGCCAGCCGGTGCCCTCGGCACTGGCGATGGTCCTAAGCCCAAGGCCCTGAACCATGCACACCATGATCTTGCAAGGCGAGTTCGTCGATCTCCGCCCGCTGACCCCCGATCACGCTGCGATCACCTTCGGCTGGCGCCAGGGCGAGCGCGCGGAAAATCTGAACAGCGGGGCGCAGAGCGTAGAGCAGCAGGCGCAGTGGATCGCCGCGCGCCCCGCCTCGGAATACAACTTCATCATCCAGCTCAAGGATGGCCGCGCTGTCGGCATGGTGTCGGCCATCGCCATTGACTTTCTGCACAGGCGTTGCGAATCCGCTCGTTTTCTGATCGGTGACCAGGACGCTGTGCGAGGTGTTCCGGCCGCCGTCGAGGCGATGAAATTGCTCTACAGGCTGGTGTTTGATGAACTCAAGTTGCTGCGCGTATTCGGTACTATCGCGTCCGACAACACGCTGATGATGAAATGGCAGAAGTTTCTGGGCATGAAGGAAGAAGGCCGCCAGCGCCGCCATTACTTCATCAATGGTCACTTCCAGGACGCGGTACTGTTCGGCATGCTGGAAGATGAATACCGCAGCCAGGCCTTGCCAAGAATGAACGCGCTGATCGCCGCGGGCCGACCGCGTGGCAGCATGCCCCCAAAAAACCAAGGAGTTGAGAGATGAGCAGCAGTCAAGAAGTCGCCGTCCAGGATGCGATTTTTCAGGTTTTGCGAACCTTGAACGAGGAGCGCGCTCCTGACGAACAAGTCGCCATCGGACCCGACACCTGCTTGTTCGGTGAGAGTTCGGCACTCGATTCACTCTCGCTGGTGTCGGTGATCGTCGATCTGGAGACCTTGGTGTCTGACCAGTTCGGGCGCAGCATCAGCCTCACCGATGACAAGGCGATGAGCCGCGACCCGGTGCCCTTCACCGATGTGACGGCGCTGAAAACCTATATCCTGGAGCTGTTGGCGTGATGCGCTACTCGAAAAAAATCGTGCTTGTGACCGGTGCACGCCGCGGCGTG
>Ga0187845_1000092_pt1 | contig 47573 bp, 44 predicted proteins | sample SpaLakP09_SKY_68_FD_134515 | JGI IMG/M metagenome (GOLD analysis project Ga0187845, IMG submission 134515) | Oligotrophic lake water microbial communities from Sparkling Lake, Wisconsin, USA - SP09_SKY_68 | ecosystem: Environmental > Aquatic > Freshwater > Lake | place: USA: Sparkling Lake... | reverse complement strand
GTATCGGTCAGCGTGCCGGGCGTGACCACGCGCACCACCTTGCGCTCCACCGGGCCCTTGCTGGCGCCCACCTCGCCCACCTGCTCGGCAATCGCCACCGACTCGCCCATCTTGATCAGGCGGGCCAGGTAGTTCTCCAGCGCATGGAAGGGCACCCCCGCCATCACCACCGGCTGGCCGCCCGACTGGCCGCGCTGTGTGAGCGTGATGTCGAGCAGGCGCGCGGCCTTTTCGGCGTCTTGCCAGAAGACCTCGTAGAAGTCGCCCATGCGGTAGAACAGGAGCGTTTCAGGGTACCCGGCCTTGAGGGCGAGGTACTGCTGCATCATGGGCGTATGCGAAGAAGCGTCGATATTTTCCATGTAAATCAATAGCTTGGAGCTTCTATCTGGACTTTCTGGGGTAAATTTGGGGCAATTTGTGCCATTTTTTGCATGCCCTCCCAGATGCGCTCCAACTCTCTGGGAGACTCTGTATCTATCCATCGACCATAAACGGTAACGAGCATGGAGTAGTCACTGTGCCCCATCTGGTTGGCGATAAAGGCAAGGTTGCCTCGTGCCGTGAGGTTCCAGCAGGCAAAAGTGTGCCGGGTCTGGTAAGGGGGGCGTGGCCGAATCTCCGCACGCCGGATCAGGTTGACCCATTTGGTGTTCCAGGCGCTTGGCACAAAGTAGTCGTTGACGACCTTCTTGCGTGCTTGCGTCTTCGGCGAGAGCAGCACCCGCACGCGGTCGACGCGCGATTCGTGGCGGTTCAGCCAAACGGTCAAGTCGGCAGGCTCGCGTTGATTCGCGCCCGCGATCAGCGTCTTGAGAGCTGCGCGCGCTGGCGGCTGCAGCAGCACGGTTCGCTCCTTATTCGTCTTGGGCACCTTGAACGTCGAAGACTGCGTGATCGAGCGACGCACGGTAATCTTGCTGAAGTCCGGTGCGACATCCTCGACGGCCAGCGCGAGCAACTCGCCTGGGCGCAAACCGGTGTACACGGCCACCGTCACGGCGGCCTCGTCCGTGGGATGTAGGCAGCCCTTCTCGACTAGCGTAAGGTATTCCTCGTAGGTCAGCGGGTCCGGGTCTTTGCTGCTCTTAGTGAAGCGCACACAGTGCTTGCCGAGTTCGCCGCAGTAATGGTTGTTCTCGCACCAATACAGAAAACCGGCGAAGGTTGCCAGGTAGTGGTTCACCGTGGAGACGGCGCGTGTGACGATCAGATCCGCACGCAACTTCTGAATGTCTTCGGGCAGCAATGAATCGACCAGGCGATTGCGGCCCAGCGTCGCCACGCAGATGTCGAGTGCGATTTCGTAGCGCGATTGTGTCTCGGGCGTGATGTCCACTGCTTTGAGCGGTTTGTAGCGCTCGCACAGATCACCTACCCGCTTGCTTGTCGCCGTGCTATCTGAAGCTCGAGAATGGGGGAAGAACTCGTTTTCTTTGTAGTTACCGGACTTGAGCGCGAATAGCGCTGCGCTGCGCAAGCTAGCTGCGTGCTTGATGTTGTTGCGGGTCGGCTCGATTCCAAGCGTGTGCCGATGGCGAGCGCCTTTGTACATGAAGGCCACGCGGATCGACTTGCCATGTACCTCCACCCCAGGAAAACCTGTATTGGTTGCTGCTGCGCTCGCCATATCTTTGATTCTCGTCACTCAGTTCTCCGCCTCATTTCCGAGCGGCCACTGCCCGGTCTTGAGCATGAACAACTCGAACAAGCCAGGTGGCATCGCCCGGTCACCTGCTTCCCATTGCTGCCATCCGCGCAACGACCCACGCACCGTTTGTGCCGCCTCTGTTTGCGTGAGGCCGGCCGTAGTGCGGGCTTCGCGTATGGCGTCTGGCGTAGGGCCTTGTGGTTTTGATTCGGTCATGGGTTTCGATGGCTAGAACCCGTGTCGCCACATGTGGCTGAGGAAAATTGCGTTTGAGGTAATGTACGCTCATTGAGCGTATTTTGATTTCTTGGAGTTGCGTTTAGAAGAACTAGAACGCTGTGAGGCTGGGTTGACTCTCGACCCATCGCTCAAACTCGGCCACGTTCACAAAAATGCGACCGTCAGGTGCCTTGCGCCAGACGTGACCCTCGATCCAGGTGCCGTTCTTGACTTTGTGCCGGACGGCATTTTCGCTGTAACCCGTGATCTCAGCGAAACGTTTGATGAGTACCCAATTATTTGCATTTCCCATGATGACATCCGTCAAAAAGGCCATAGAAGCGGGGAGGTTGAAATGGCCTCGTTTGGGGAGAATTGTCCGGGCGACGAGCTTTGGAAAAAACCTGGGTGAGCGTGTGCGAGCGTTGAAGGGCGTGGATACCCGACGATGTCTTAGGGGCCACCACAAGAGCTCGAAGCTAAGTTAAATCGCATAGGGATGCGTACAAGGCATCTCTAAGGATGCCTCCGAGGGGCGGCATAGCATGCGCGGTGTTACAAAAAGTTTGGTCTCCAGGGAGGGCTCTGGCCGTTGACATACATCCGCAGCAGGCCTCCTCGCTCGCAACTCAGCTTTCGCTCAAGTTTGAAACAGGTGCCCAAAGCCTTGCAAGGCGCCATCCACAAAGCGCTCTTCGGTGACTCCGGGGGGTATCTGTAAGACACCGTGGATCACAAGGGACGTCAGTCCGTGTATGTAGGACCAAGCGGCCCGGGCAGCCCGACGCACTTCGGGGGTCTGTATATCGAACTGAAGCACCTCCGCGATAGTGCTTTTGAGTTCGCCAAAGGCCTGCTCGCGCGCGGCAAGCAGCTCAGGGATCATCTCACCGGTGGTGAACTCCGGGCCGAACATGAGTTGGTACAGCGCAGGATTGCTGCGCGCGAAACGGAAGTAGATCAGGCTGGACTCGCGCAACTTGTGTATGCCAGTTACGCGCATATCGCGCTGGGCCAGTGCCTGCGCCAGTTCGCCAAATCCCTGGGCAGCCAAATGCCCGATGAGTTCGGCACGGTTTGCGTAGTGATGGTAGGCCGCAGCAGAGCTGACGCCGACGCGCTCTGCGACGGCTCGCTGTGAGAGCTTTGTCGGCCCAACTTCCTCTAGCATCTCGCGCGCCGCGCTTAGCAACCTTGGGGCAAGGTTGCCCACATGGTAGGTGTCACGGGGACGAACGGCAGTAGTGGTCATAGGGTTGTGACTTCAAGAAGCAGAAAAACACTTAGCTAACTTATCATAGTTAAATATCTTGACGCTGATAAGATATGGCCATACGATTCATTCACTTTCAGAAGACGTTGATTGCTTTTCCCGTCCGCACCAAATTCCGGAGACTTGTGTATGGCATCCCTCTACGAATGTTTTCAGGTCGTTGTAGATGACGGCCTCGCTCATCTTCAGCTTTGCCGGCCTGAAAAGGCCAACAGCTTGACGCGTTCGTTCTGGAACGAGTTGCCACAGGCAGTTGATCAACTGAGCCGCTCCGGCAAGGTGCGCGCAATGGTGGTGTCTGCACAAGGTTCGGTGTTCTGCGGGGGGTTGGACCTGCAGATGTTTGCCACCTCCAGGGAGTTTCACGCCACAAACGCAGTGGAGCGTGAAGCCATGCAGGGCGAACTGGAGAAGATGCAAGACGCGCTGAATGCGCTTGAGCGCGCCCGTTTTCCGGTGATTGCGGCAGTACAAGGCACGTGCGTGGGTGCAGGGTTCGACCTGGTTGCCGCCTGCGACCTGTGCCTCGCCTCCGAAGCTGCGAAGTTTCGCATTGAGGAGACCAACATAGGCATGATGGCTGACCTAGGTGTACTGCAACGCCTGCCGCGCCTGATTCCTTCTGGGGTCGCGCGCTACCTGGCCTTGACTGGTGACACCCTTGGCGCTGCTGAGGCGATGCGCCTGGGCTTGCTAGCCAAGCTCTACCCGACGAGTGAAACGCTACTGGAAGGGGCTTTCTCCATTGCCCGGCGGATTGCCGAGCGCCCCCCGGTGGCCATTGCTGGCATCAAGCGCGCCATGCTCTACAGCCGTGACCATGGTGTCTACGAATCACTGCAGCAGACTGTGCTGCTTCAGAGTTCGTTGCTAAGCGGCGAAGACATATTGCAGTGTCTACAAGCTCGGACATCTGGCGCGCCCGCGCGCTTCACCAATCTGCACGAACTGGGCCCCACTCAGTAGCTGGAGGCCTCTTTTTTTGTGCAAATCTTATCGGTGATAACTTGGAGGACTTATGAAGCAATATGACGCCGTGGTGATCGGTGCCGGTAATGCCGGGCTCACCGCTGCAACCGCCTTGCAGCGAGGTGGCTGCAACACCTTGCTACTGGAGCGGCACAACGTACCTGGCGGCTGCGGAACCTCGTTCGTTCGTGGTGACTTCGAGTTTGAAGTAGCGCTGCATCAGTTGAGCGGTATGGGCACGGAGGAAAAGCCCTTCATCATGCGCAAGCTCTTTCACAAGCTCGGCGTGATGGACAAAGTGGAATTCGTGCAGGAGCACGCGCTCTACCGTCTGGTGGTGCCTGGCACGCTGGACATCACACTGCCCGCGAGTTGGTCAGGCATCAAGCGACTGCTCCAGGAGCGTTTCCCTGATGAAAGCGAGTCCATCGCACGCTTCATGCAGGTGTGCGAGCAGATCACGGTGGAGGGCTACACCGCTTTGCCCCAAGCGCGCCGGGCGGGCGACGAAGCCACGCTGCGCGCGACCTGTCCCTGCTACGTGCAGTACGGCCTGCGCTCCGCCCGCGAGGTGCTAGACGAATTCTTTGCCGACGCCCAGCTCAAGGGCGTGCTCGCGACGTACTGGATGTACATCGGCGTGCCGCCCAGCATGACGCCCTTCGCCGATCTGGCGGCCATGTTCTATGCGTACGCGGCGTTCAAACCCTGGCACATCAAGGGTGGCTCACAAGCCATGTCCAGTGCACTGGTGGACTCGTTCACCGAGGCAGGCGGCGAAGTCCGCTTCAACTGCAGTGTCGAAAAGATCCTCACCCAAGACGGCCACGCGAGCGGCGTGCGTTTGGAGGACGGCGAAGAGGTGACATGCGACACCGTGGTGTCCAACATCAGCCCGTTAATGACGTTCAACGAGTTGTTGGACCAGCCGCTGCCTGCACCCATCGCGCAGGACTTCAAGTCGCGCCGCATGGGCACCTCGGCCTTCGTGATCTACCTGGGGTTGGACTGCACGCCTGAAGAACTGGGCGTAGAGGTGGCCTCCACGTTCATCTACGAAACGCTCGACGAAGAGCGCATTCACCAGAGCATGGAAAGCCTGGAGCCTCCCCTGGGTGGAATGCTTACTTGCTACAACCTGGACGACCCCGACTTCGCACCCACAGGCAAGAGCCTCGTCGCCCTGGTGTGCCTGCAGTACGGCGAACCCTGGAAGGACGTGCCGCCGCCGCAGTATGCGCAAACCAAGTACGCGTTCGCCGAGAAGCTCCTCACGCTGATCGAGAAGGTGTTCCCCAAGGTATGCCAGCACATCGAGGAAGTGGAGGTCGCGACGCCGCTGACCATGATGCGCTACCTCAACACGCCTGGCGGCGCCATCTACGGCTTCCAGCAAAGCACGCAGGACTCGGCGTTGCTGCGCGAGCGCCTGGACGCTGTCGTGCCCGGCCTGTACACGGCCGGCTCCTGGACCAGCATGGGCGGATTCCAGCCCACTTACATCGCGGGCGAATCCACCGCCCGGGCCATTCTCAAGCAACGCGCCAAGGCCTTGGAGGCTCAACACGCCCAGGAGGCAAACCATGACTGATTACAACCTCTTGAAAGCCGTCGCAGGCTTTAGCGAGGCCCTGCAGGCCAAGAAGGAACTGGAGCGCAACGGCACCGACTTCACGCAGGCCCAGGGCGAAGTCCGCCGTACCGTAGCGCAACTGCACCCCAAGCGGCTGGCGCTGCGGGTGGCCGCCTTGATCGACGAGACCCCGAGCACCAAGACCTTGCGCATGGTGGCTGAAGACGGCAGCGAGCTACCGCCGTTCCAGGCGGGCCAGTACGTCAACCTGTTCGTGGAAATCGACGGCGTATCCACTGCACGGCCCTACGCCATCTCTTCGGCGCCGTCGCAGCACCAGCACTACGACCTCACGGTGAAGAGGGCCCAAGGTGGCTTCGTTTCCAACCACCTGATGGACTGCGTGGCCGCAGGCCAGCACCTGCTCAGCTCTGGTCCCATGGGCACCTTTCACCACAACCCGCTGTTCCACGGCGACGACCTAGTGTTTCTGGCGGGCGGCTCGGGCAGTGCGCCTGCACGAAGCATGTTGCTGGACATCCTGGAACGTGGCCTGCCGTTCCGCTTCCACCTCATCTACGTGAACAGCTATGCGGATGACGTGATCTTTGCCGAGGAGCTGCGCGCGCTGGCACAGCACCACACCAACTTCCGCCTGACCGAGTTGGTCTCGCGCCCACCCGCCGGTTACCAGGGACACTCCGGGCGCCTGACGCAGGAACTGTTGACGAACCTTATGGCCGAAGGCGGCCCCATCGACCAGAAGATGTTCTACATCTGCGGCCCGACCCCGTTCAACGACAGCGGCCTGGCCATGCTCAAGGCCCTGGGCGTTCCGCGCAGGCGCATCCGCGTAGAGGCCAATGGCGCACCCAAGACGCCACACCTGCAACCGGGCTGGCCCGACCAGGTGTCACCCGACACGGAGGTCACCGTCACGGTACGCGGCCAAGGCAGCTTCATCACCCGGGCGAGCGAGCCGCTGCTCAACGCCTTGGAGCGCAACGGCTACGGCACCGAGAACGCATGCCGCTCCGGCGAATGCAGCCTGTGTCGCGTGAAGCTCGTTTCCGGTTCCGTGTTCAACCCGCGGGAGGCGCATCTGCGCAAGTCCGACCAGAGCTTTGGATGGGTCTATTCCTGCGTCGCCTTCCCCACCAGCGATATCGAAATCCAGCTCTGAAGCATTTCAAGTACGAAGAGAGACAACCATGTCCCAAGCCCCCCACTATCCCCACCTGAACGCTCCACTCGATCTGGGCTTCACCACCCTCAAGAACCGCGTGCTCATGGGTTCCATGCACGTCGGACTGGAAGAGGTTCCCAATGGGTTTGAGCGCATGGCTGCCTTCTACGCCGAGCGGGCGCGCGGAGAGGTGGGCCTGATCGTCACCGGCGGCATCGCTCCCAACGAACGTGCCCGGCCTATGAAGGGTGGCGCCATGCTCGTGAACGAAGACGAGGCTGAACACCATCGCATCGTCACGCAGGCTGTGCATGCCGAGGGGGGCAAGATCGCCATGCAAATCCTGCACTTCGGCCGCTATGCCTACCAGCCCGAGCTTGTCGCGCCCAGCGCCTTGCAGGCGCCTATCAATCCCTTCGTGCCGCACGCGCTGACGGTCGATGAGGTCGAGCAGACGATCGAGGACTTCGCACGCTGCGCAGCGTTGTCCCAATACGCCGGCTATGACGGCGTGGAGATCATGGGCTCCGAGGGCTATCTGATCAACGAATTCATCGCGGCGCGCACCAACCGCCGTGACGACGAGTGGGGAGGCAGCTACGCCAACCGTATGAGATTCCCAGTCGAGATCGTGCGCCGCACGCGGGAACGGGTCGGCCGCAACTTCATCATCGTCTACCGCCTGTCCATGCTGGACCTGGTCGAGGGCGGCTCCACCCTCGAAGAGGTGATCGAGCTGGCGCAGGCCATCGAGACGGCGGGCGCGACGATTCTCAACACCGGCATCGGCTGGCACGAGGCACGCATCCCAACAATAGCCACCAAGGTGCCGCGTGCGGCCTACGCGTGGGTCACGAAGCGAGTCATGGGCCAGGTGGGCATTCCGCTGGTCACCTCCAACCGCATCAACACGCCCGATGTGGCCGAGCGGCTGCTGGCCGAGGGCTACGCGGACATGGTGTCGATGGCTCGTCCGCTGCTGGCCGACGCTGACTTCGTGCGCAAGGCGCGCCATGGCCGCGCCGATGAAATCAACACCTGCATCGGCTGCAACCAGGCCTGCCTGGACCACACCTTCGGCGGCAAGATCACGAGCTGTCTGGTCAACCCGCGGGCCTGCCACGAGACTGAACTGGTCATCGAGCCGACCCAAGTGCGCAAACAGATTGCCGTGGTCGGTGCAGGCCCGGCAGGCCTGGCCTTCTCGATCACTGCGGCACAACGTGGTCATGACGTGATCTTGTTCGATGCGGGCAACGAGATTGGCGGTCAGCTCAACATCGCCAAGAAGGTACCTGGCAAGGAGGAGTTCTACGAAACCCTGCGCTACTTCAAGCGTCAGCTCGAACTGCAGCAAGTGGCGGTCAAGCTCGGGACACGTGTCAGCGCGAAGGACCTGATGGATTCGGATTTCGACGAAGTGGTTATCGCCACAGGTATTCAGCCACGCGTTCCCGCAATCGACGGCGTGGAGCACCCCAAGGTTCTGAACTACTTGGACGTGCTGCGCGACGATAAGCCAGTGGGCCAACGCGTGGCGGTGATTGGCGCTGGCGGCATCGGCTTCGATGTGAGCGAGTACCTGACGCACGTGGGTGAAAGCGGTGCCATCGCGCCCGCAAAGTTCTACGAGGAATGGGGCATCGACACGGCCTACGCGCAGGCCGGAGGCCTGGGCCAAGCGCAGGTCGAGGCGCCAGCGCGCCACGTGCATCTGCTGCAACGCAAATCCACCAAGGTGGGCGATCAGCTGGGCAAGACCACGGGCTGGATTCACCGCACTTCACTGAAGGCGCGCCGCGTTGCCATGACCTCGGGCGCGTCATACAACCGCATCGACGACGCGGGTCTGCACCTGACCGTGGACGGCCAGCCCCAGGTGCTCGAAGTGGACAACGTCGTGGTCTGCGCCGGCCAGGAGCCGCTGCGCGAACTGCACGACACCCTTCGCGACGCGGGCTGCTCCGTCCACCTGATCGGTGGCGCCGACGTGGCCGCCGAACTGGACGCCAAACGCGCCATCTTGCAAGGCACCACGCTTGCAGCCCGCATCTGACACCCAAGTCTTCACCATTTTTCCACCACCACAAAGGAGATGTCCCCATGTCACAGGCCCCGAACAACACCCTTCCTGCTGTCGCTAAATCGCTCGACTTCTGGCACCAGATGATCGCCAAGAACGACCTCGGCGAACTCCACACCATCGTCCATCCGGATGCGGTTTTTCGCTCGCCCATGGCCCACACCGCCTACACCCCGGCGCCGGCGCTCATCCTGGCGCTGTCCACGGTCATTCAGGTGTTCGAGAACTTCACCTATCACCGCCAGCTGTCCACCGACGATGGCCTGAACTTGGTGCTGGAGTTCAGCGCTGACATCGGCGACAAGAAGCTCAAAGGCATCGACTTCATCCGCTTCAACGAGCAGGGGCAAATCGTCGAATTCGAAGTCATGGTGCGCCCGATTAGCGGCCTGCAGGCCCTGGGCGCCGAGATGGGCAAGCGCGTGGCGGACAAGCTGCCCGCGTTCAAGGTCAAGGCCTGAACGAACACTAGCCTGCTCTTAACCACTTGCAAAAAATCAAACCAGGAGACTGCACGATGAAAACTGAAATCGCGATACTGGCCATGATCAGCCTGGGCCTTGCGCCGCTGAGCGCATCCGCCCAGGAAGTCGCAAAAATCGGTTTCTCCGGCCCACTATCCGGTGGCGCTGCGCTGTACGGCAAGAACGTTCTCGAAGGCATGCAAATGGCCGTGGACGAAATCAACGGCCAAGGGCTGGAGGTGGGTGGCAAGAAGGTCAAGCTGGAGATCGTGGCGCTGGACGACAAGTACAACCCCAGTGAGTCCGCGATCAATGCACAACGCCTTGTCCAGGAGCACAAGGTCGGAGCCGTGCTGGTTCCCCATTCCGGCGGTACGTACGCGGTGCAGACGAACAACGAGCGGCAGAACTTGCTGGTGTTGTCCTATACCAGCGTGCCTCAGGTCATCAACCGAGGCAACAAGCTCACGTTGCGCATCCCGCCCGAGTTCACCGGATACATCGGGCCCTTCATCCAGTATTCGATGAGCAGGTGGGGCAAGAACGTCGCCCTGGCCCAGGCCGACCACGACTACGGCAAGCTCTGGGCAGCGACTTTCAAGCCTGCCTGGGAAAAAGCGGGCGGCAAGGTGGTGGCCGAAAACCCCATGAGCTACAACAAGGCGGCCGACTTCTACAGTGGCGTCAGTAGGGTGCTCGCAGCCAAGCCCGATGTGCTTTTCGTTGGAGGCCCCTCCGAGCCGACGGGTCTGATCGTAAAGCAAGCACGCGAACTGGGCTTCAAGGGCGGCTTCATCGTGATCGATCAGGCAAAGCCTGAAGAAGTCGCCAAGGTTGCCGGTGGCTATCCGGCCATGGAAGGTGCCATCGGCAGCATGCCGGTGGTGGATGATCCACGGCCGGCAGCAAAAATTTTCGTCGAGCGCTACCGCCAGAAGAATCCCGCTAAAGATCCCTCGTACGAGACAACACTGCCCTACATCTCCATACACGCCCTGGCCCAGGCGATGAAGCTTGCCGGGTCGGCCAGCGACGGTACGGCGATCCGTGCCCAGCTCGACCAAGCCTACAAGGGGCTTCCTGCGTCCATCAATTTCCATGGATACAAGGGTGTCGACGCCCAAGGCGGCGCGCTTATCGACATCCCTATTGGAGTGATCGAAGGCGGCAAGGTGCATGACGCACTGGCGCATCCACGATTGAAGTAAAGCCTGTAAGGCCGACAGAGCCTCAAACGAACCGAACAGCCCCCCCCGATACGGGGCCATGCCCTCATGTTTAAGGGGCTGCGTGAACACGGGAAAGGCCCAGTGGTGCGAGCGCCAGGCCGAAGACTCCGTGCAGTTCATCGACAAAAAAATGGAGACAACATGAACCTAATCCAACGCGCGCGCAATAGAAGGAGCCGACGTACCGCCATGGGTACGTTCGGGACGTGAGGCCATGGACATACTGCTTCAACAAGTCCTCAACGGCTTGACCCTGGGAGGCACATACAGCCTGGTGGCGCTGGGCTTGACCCTGGTGTACGGCATCTTGCACGTGCCGAACTTCGCGCACGGTGCGTTCTACATGGTGGGCGCCTTTGCGTCCCATCAACTCATGGTGGACTGGGGCTTGAACTATTGGGTCGCGATGCTAGGCGCCGCCTGCCTCGTGGCCCTGCTTGCTGCCCTGTCCGAGCGGCTGGTTTTCCACCCGTTGCGCAATGCGTCCGGGCTGCATCCAATGATCGCCGCGATTGGATTGATGCTGTTCCTTGAGGCTGGGGCACAGGCGTTGTGGGGGGCCGACTTCCGCCGGATGTCCACGCCTTATGGAGGTGTCGTCGATGTCTTCGGCGCCACGGCGCCCGTGCAGCGCCTGCTCATCATCGGCGGCGCCTTCACACTAATGCTGGCGCTGCATCTGTTCCTGACCCGAACCATTTCGGGAATGACGATCATGGCAACTGCGCAGAGTCGGGAAGGAGCGTCGTTGATGGGCATTGACGCGACGCGTGTGGGCATGCTCACCTTCGCTATCTCCGGCATCCTGGCAGCAATGGCTGCTACTTTGTACGCACCGATCGGCCTGGTCTTCCCGTCGATGGGGAACCTGATGATCACCAAGGCATTCGTGATCATCATTCTGGGTGGCATGGGCAGTGTTCCAGGGGCCATCGTCGGCGGGCTGATCATCGGCTTCGCCGAAGCCTTCAGCGCCTTCTACGTCTCGACCGACTACAAGGACATCGTCGCCTTTGCATTGCTGGTGGTCATCCTCTCGCTGAGACCTCAGGGCTTGTTCACCCGGGGGGGGCATTGATCATGCAAATGCTTGAAGGCCGACTGGGTTGGCTCCTGCTGTTCAGCGTCGGCTTGCTGTTTCCCCTGGCAACGGGCAACGACTATCACCTCACAGTGATGACAACGGCTTACATCTACGCGATTGCGGCGATCGGCTTGAACCTTATCACCGGCTACACCGGCCAGTTCAATCTGGCACATGCTGGCTTCATGGCCATTGGCGCCTACACAGTCGGAATCCTGACGGTGGACCACCAGGTTCCGTTCTGGATCGCATTTGCGCTGGCCGGGCCTGTCACTGCCGCCTTTGGCATACCACTTGGCTGGGTGTCCCTGAGGCTCAAAGGCCACTACTTCTCCATCTTCACGCTGTGCGTCGGCTATATCTTGTTCCTGGTAATCGAGAAGTGGGAAGGACTGACCCACGGCACGGTGGGTCTTATCGGGATTCCTGCTCCCTCGCCGATGGGGCCCATGACGTTCGACTCGCCGCTGTCGCTGTACTACCTTGTATTCGCCTTCCTTTGTGTTGGCATCTGGGTGATGCGTCGCATCGTCAATTCGCTACTAGGGCGAACTTTCATGGCCATCCGCAATGGTGACGAACTCGCCGAGGCGCTGGGTATTCGATTGGCCCGCGACAAGTTGCTCGCGTTTCTGATTTCCGTGCTGTATGCCGGTTGGGCGGGCGCACTGTATGCGGGCTTCATTCGCTTCCTCGGACCTGGCCTTGCGGACACACATCACACCTTTGACATGACGATGTACATGCTGGTCGGTGGGCTCGGAACCCTCCTTGGCCCTCTGTTCGGCTCGCTCATCGTTTCCTGGATTACGCAGTATATGCAACCGCTGCAGGAGTACCGCTTCGTTGTCTTTGGACCGATCCTGATCTTGCTGGTGATTTTCGTGCCCAACGGCATCGTGGGCAGCTATCTGGCCCGTCAGGCACGCAAGTCCTCGCTCACGGCGAGCCGTGCGGTAGCAGGAAATTCCAAGTCCAACGAGAAGCGGGAGGCGAGCGATGCTCAAGATTGAACATCTCACCAAGCAGTTCGGCGGGAACTGCGCGATCAACGACGTCAGCACGACCATCGAGCGTGGAAAGATCAACGCCATCATCGGCCCCAATGGGGCTGGCAAGACGACGTTCTTCAACCTCATCAGCGGAATGCATCGGCCCACTTCGGGGACGCTGACCTTCAACGGACGTGACATCACCACGTTGCGTCCCGACGAGATTGCACGATTGGGCATCTCGCGAACGTTCCAGGCGACCACCTTGTTCGACATGGCAACAGTGCTCGACAACCTCATCGTTGGGCACCGTCTGCGTACCCGCTCTGGGCTGTGGGATGTGCTCGTTGGCTCCAGCCGTCTGATAGAGGAAGAGCGGATATGCCGCGAAAAGGCGCGCTGGGCGCTCGAATTCGTTGGGCTGTCTCACGTGGAAGACCGAGTCGCAGGAGACATCACGCAGGAACAGCGCAAACGTGTTGCGTTTGCACTGGCGCTGACCACGGAGCCTGCGCTCGTTCTTCTGGATGAGCCGGCTGGCGGCGTCAATCCCGAAGAGACATGGGGCCTGGCCGACTTGATTCGCAAGATGGCCAAGAGTGGCCTCACCGTGTGCCTCATTGAGCACAAGATGGACATGATTATGAGTCTTTCCGACAAGATCATGGTGCTGAGCTACGGCGAGAAGATTGCGGAAGGAACGCCATCGCAGGTGCGCGCCAATCCAGCGGTCATCGATGCTTATCTGGGAGCGGAGCATGCTGACATTCAGTGACCTTTCGCTTTCCTATGGTGGCTTCCGGGCACTGGAGCGCATCAACCTGCGCGCCGATGACGGTGAATTGGTTGTTCTGCTGGGCGCCAACGGTGCGGGGAAAAGCTCGATATTCCGTGCAGCCAGCGGTCTGCATAGGGCCCAGGGAAGCATCCGCTTCGGGAGTTCAGAGCTGCTGGGCAAGAAGCCTTCCGACATCGTGCGCCAGGGCTTGGTGCAGTGCCCCGAGGGGCGAAAGCTCTTCCCGATGATGTCGGTTCTGAAAAACCTGAAGCTCGGTGCGTTCGTGCATGCGTCCGACAAGGCTGGCAACAAGGCGCGCCTGGATCAGGTGCTCGCCATGTTTCCCATCCTTGAGCAGAAGAAGGATGACCCTGCCGGATCACTGAGTGGTGGCCAGCAGCAGATGGTGGCAATCGCCAGAGCGTTGATGGCGCGCCCCAAGGTGCTGATGCTCGATGAGCCTTCGCTTGGCCTCGCGCCGCTGGTTGTCAAGCAGATGTTCGAGATCATTCAACAGATCAACAAGGATGGCACCACCGTGCTGCTGGCCGAACAGAACGCCTATGCGGCGCTGAAAGTGTCCAACCGTGCCTATGTGATGGAGCGCGGCCGCGTCGTCATGGAAGGAGAAAGTCATTTGCTGCTGGGTGACGAGCGCATACGCAAGGCGTACATCGGCAGTTGACACATTCAAGAAAACCCGCCCACTAACTAACTCATTCATTCGACAGGAGACGAAACATGGACACCACTCAATCCGATTTTTGGCAGAAAAGCTACCCGCAAAGCTTGCGCCACTATGAGGTGGACCTCGCGGCTTTGCCCGCCAATGCGGCCACGCTGGTCATCGAGGCAGCAGACCAATATCAGGCACGCGCTGCGTTCGGATTTGTTCTTCCAAATGGCGCCAGAACGGCGCGCAGCTTCAAGGAAATCGACGCTCTGTCTGATGCCTTCGCTGGCTATTTGGTGCATGGACTGGGTCTGAAGACAGGGCAAGTCATTGCCGTACAGTTGCCCACCTGTCTGCACTATCCCATCGCGGTCTTCGGCGCGTGGAAAGCTGGGCTTGTCGTGACGAACGTCAACCCGATGTACACCGAGCGTGAGTTGCGTCTGCAACTGGAGGATTCGGGGGCGCAGGTGCTGCTCTCGTCCGACATGTTCCTGCAGGTGGCGCAGCCGGTCGCCAGCGCACTTGGCGTTCGTCTCATGACGGCCAGCATGTGGGACTTCTTCGCCGAGCCCATTGCCGCAGCCATTCGCGACAAGTTCACAGCGTCTGGAAACCTGACACCCACCATCCCTTTCACCCGCATGACGGACGCATTGCGGACAGGCGAAGGGTTGGAAAAGGTCGCGCGGCGCGACCACCCCGTAGCGCTGTACCAGTACACCGGCGGAACAACCGGGCGCAGCAAGGGGGCGGTGATCACCCACCAGAACATCCTCGCGACGCTTCAGATGACCCGGGACTATCTGGAGGCGTACGACGGTCCTCGCTGCGGCGAGACGATTCTGACGGTGCTCCCGCTGTACCACATCTTCGCCTTCATGGTGAACTTCCTGGTGTTCTTCACCTTTGGTGTGAGAAACCTGCTCGCGCCCAATCCCCGGCCGGTCTCCAACCTGCGCAGTGCGTTCGAGGAGTTCGAGATCGACTGGATGTCCGGCGTCGACACGCTCTATGCAGGGCTGCTTAACGAACCCTGGTTCAAGGAGCACCCCCCCAAGCTGCGCTATGCCTTCTCCGGCGGAACAGCCCTGCGACCTTCTACAGCCGAAGCCTGGCAGGCATTGGTCTGCCCCATCCTGGAAGGCTATGGTATGACGGAAACCACCTGCATCGTGTCATGCAATCCGCCAACGCAGGAACCGCGCCTGGGCAGCGTAGGCCTGCCCATGCCGGGCTGCGAAGTGCGCATCGTCGATGCCCTCGGCAACAACCTGGGCGCGGGCGAGCGGGGGGAGCTGCTCGTGAGAGGGCCTCAGGTGATTGCCGGATATCTGCATGCCCAGCAGGACAGCGCGAGCACCATCGTCGATGGCTGGCTTCACACCGGAGACATCGCCCAGTTCGAACCCGATGGCTATGTGCGCATCGTCGACCGCAAGAAGGACATGATTTTGGTCTCAGGCTTTAACGTCTACCCCAACGAAGTGGAAGACGTTCTGGCGGCGCATCCTGGCATTCTCGAAGCTGCGGTGGTTGGTGTGCCGGACGCCGCCACTGGGGAAGCCGTACGCGCTCACGTAGTGCTTCGTGACATCGAGCTGAGCGCCGATGAGATCGAAAGTTACTGCCGCACGCAGCTGACGGCCTACAAGGTGCCCAAGCAGATCGTATTCAGCACGCAACTACCCAAGTCGCCAGTGGGCAAGATCTTGCGCGCGCAGTTGCGTACCGCCGAATGAGCTACTGGGAAGTCTGGGGGCAGAGACTGATGCTTGTGGGACTTGCGCCTCTGCTGCTGGCTCAGGGCCGCTCCACCCGTCGTATCACGCCCCTGCTTCCAGAGCCTGTTGGGCCACGTCGAGGTATGGAGGGGGAAGGTCCGCCGCTCAAGCTGCTGATAGCGGGTGATTCGGCTGCGGCTGGGGTGGGGGTCGCCAGTCAGGCCAGTGCGCTGTCGGGCTGTCTCGTGCGCGAACTGGCGCCGGCCTTCAAGTTGACCTGGTCGCTGGTGGCGCAGACGGGCTATACCACTGCGGATCTGCTCGCGCGGCTGCAACAGGAGCCAGCCGAGACATTCGATGCTGTGGTCCTGTCGCTCGGCGTGAACGACATCACCGATGGCGTGACGCTGGGTCGTTGGCTAGAGCGGCAGCAAGCGCTGTTGACGCTGCTGCGCTCACGCTTCGGGACACTTCACATCCTTGTCAGCCCGGTTCCCGCCATGGACAGCTTCGCGGCCTTGCCCCAGCCTTTGCGCTGGTGTTTGGGCCTGCGCGCCTCACGCTTCAACAGAGCGTTGGCCAAGCTCCTGCAGTCGCAGCCCGACTGCACCCTGATCTCGCAAAGCCAACTGCGCGATCGAGGTGCACTGGCCGTAGATGGTTTCCACCCCAGTGCGCGTACCTACAGGCAGTGGGCTCAGGGACTGGCGCGATGCCTGATTCGGCGCCTGGACTGAATTCCGTTTCGATATACAGAAAGAAGAAAATGCACATAGGAGTGCCAACAGAAACCTTGGCAGGAGAGACGCGGGTTGCCGCGACGCCGGAGACCGTCAAGAAACTCAAAGCGCAAGGCCATACTGTGCGCGTGCAATCGGGCGCTGGTATAGCAGCGAGCGCCACCGATGCGGCCTACGTGGCTGCGGGTGCAGAAATCACCGATGCCGCTTCCGCCTGGGGCGCGGACCTCGTACTCAAGGTGCGCGCGCCCCAGGCCGGCGAAGTGGCCCAGTTGCGCCAGGGTGCCACCGTGGTGGGCATGCTCAATCCCTTCGATGCCACCGGCCTACAACGTCTGGCTGGCGCTGGTGTCACGGCCTATGCCCTCGAAGCCGCGCCGCGCACCACGCGGGCGCAGAGCATGGACGTTCTGTCATCCCAAGCCAACATCGCGGGCTACAAGGCCGTGATGATCGCGGGAGACAAGTACCAGCGCTTCTTTCCCATGCTGATGACCGCCGCAGGCACCGTGAAGGCCGCGCGCGTGGTGATCCTGGGCGTGGGCGTGGCGGGCCTGCAGGCCATCGCCACGGCCAAGCGACTGGGCGCGGTTATTGAAGCCTCCGATGTGCGCCCGGGCGTGAAGGAACAGGTGGAATCGCTGGGCGCAAAGTTCATCGACGTGCCCTACGAAACAACCGAGGAAAAAGAGGCTGCCGAGGGCGTGGGCGGCTACGCGCGCCCCATGCCGCAAAGCTGGTTGGACCGCCAGAAGGCCGAGGTGGCCAAGCGCGTAGCGCAGGCCGACGTAGTCATCACCACGGCCCTGATCCCAGGGCGCGCTGCTCCCGTTCTCGTGACCGAGGACATGGTGCGTGCCATGAAGCCAGGCTCCGTGATTGTCGACCTGGCCGCGAGCCAGGGCGGCAACTGCCCGCTCACCGAAGCGGGCCAGACCGTGGTCCGGCATGGCGTGGCCCTGGTCGGCGAAACCAATCTGCCCGCACTCGTCGCGGCCGATGCATCCGCACTCTATGCGCGCAACGTGCTCGACTTCCTCAAGCTGATCATCACCAAGGAAGGCGCGCTCCATCAGGACCTGAACGACGACATCGTGGCGGCCTGCCTGATAGCCCACGGCGGTGAAGTGAAGAGGAAATAAGCGTGGAAGTCTCTCATACCCTGATCAATTTGATCATCTTCGTGCTGGCCATCTATGTGGGCTATCACGTGGTCTGGACCGTCACGCCGGCGCTGCACACGCCGCTGATGGCCGTAACCAACGCCATCTCAGCCATCGTCATCGTTGGCGCCATGCTGGCCGCCGCGCTGACAGAAACCACACTGGGCAAGACCATGGGCGTGCTGGCTGTGGCGCTGGCGGCCGTGAACGTTTTCGGCGGCTTCCTGGTCACCCGTCGCATGCTGGAGATGTTCAAGAAGAAGGACAAGAAGACCGGGGGGGCGAAATGAGCATGAACCTCGTTACGCTGCTGTACCTGATCGCCAGCATCTGCTTTATCCAGTCCCTCAAGGGGCTGAGCCATCCCACCACATCCATTCGAGGCAACGCCTTCGGCATGGTCGGCATGACCATCGCCGTGCTGACAACCGGCGCGCTGATCACTACCCTGGCCGGTTCGCCCCTGGGCCTGGGCTGGGTGTTGCTGGGCCTGCTGATCGGAGGCACCTCTGGCACCGTCATGGCTCAGCGGGTGGAGATGACCAAGATGCCCGAGTTGGTGGCTTTCATGCACAGCATGATTGGCTTGGCCGCGGTGTTCATCGCGGTCGCCGCAGTGGCCGAGCCATGGGCCTTTGCCATCACCGCAAAGGGCGGTGCCATACCCGGCGGCAACCGGATCGAGCTGGCGCTGGGCGCTTTCATCGGCGCCATCACCTTCACGGGCTCCGTCATTGCTTTCGGCAAGCTCTCTGGAAAGTACAAGTTCCGCCTGTTCCAAGGGGCGCCTGTGCAGTTCAAAGGCCAGAACTTGCTCAATGCCTTGCTCGGACTGGCTGCCGCGTTTTATGTCTTCGGCTTTTGGCACAGCCAGAGCTGGATTGACATCACCCTCGTGATCGTGCTGGGGCTGCTGCTGGGCGTGCTGCTGATCATCCCCATCGGCGGTGCCGACATGCCGGTAGTGGTGTCCATGCTCAACAGCTACTCGGGCTGGGCGGCGGCGGGCATCGGTTTCTCGCTCAACAACTCGATGCTGATCATTGCCGGATCGCTGGTGGGCAGTTCGGGCGCGATCCTGAGCTACATCATGTGCAAGGCCATGAACCGCTCGTTCTTCAACGTGATCCTGGGCGGATTCGGCGGCGAGGCGACGAGTGCCGCTGCGGGCGCCAAGGAGCAGCGGCCCGTCAAGACCGGCAGCTCGGACGACGCGGCCTTCGTGCTGGGCAATGCCGAGACGGTGGTCATCGTGCCCGGCTACGGCCTGGCCGTGGCGCGCGCCCAGCATGCGGTCAAGGAGCTGGCCGCCAAGCTCACCGAAAAAGGCATCACCGTCAAGTACGCCATCCACCCCGTGGCGGGCCGCATGCCCGGTCACATGAACGTGCTGCTGGCCGAGGCCGAGGTGCCTTACGACCAGGTGTTCGAGATGGAAGACATCAACGGCGAATTCGGCCAGGCCGACGTGGCCATCATCCTCGGTGCCAACGACGTGGTGAACCCCGCCGCGCACACCAAGGGCAGCCCTATCTATGGCATGCCCATCCTGGAGGCCTACAAGGCCAAGACCGTGATCGTGAACAAGCGCTCCATGGCCGCGGGGTACGCCGGCCTGGACAACGAGCTGTTCTACATGGACAAGACCATGATGGTCTTCGGCGATGCCAAGAAAGTGGTCGAAGACATCGTGAAGTCGGTGGAGTGACAAGGAGACTGCTCATGAGTAACGTCGCTGCAAAGCTGCGCTGTCTGCTCCCCGATCTGTTGGTTTGGTACCTGACTACAGCGTGCTGGAGTCAACTCTCTCTCGGCGTCTGGATGGTGCATCCTTTTCGGAGAATCCCGCTCAAAACCTCGAAATGGGCACCCGTGCCTGGTCGTTCGCCGAACTTGAGAGTGCCTTCACCAAGGGCATTGGTCATTACGGTTGGGGGCTGGGCTCAGAGCACAACCGCTATGTCTGGGACATCGGGAATCACGGCTCTTTGCCTATCTTCAAAGAACTCTATCGGATGGATCCCCTCAAGTGCAGACATTGCGGCGGCAGGCAGGAATCCTGCAGGGGCGGAGGGGGAATGGCCCAGGAGTTCACGCTGGGCGATATGGCGATATGGCCACTGGCGCTCGGGATTTCAACCATCTTCTTCCGAAGACATCGAGGTTGCGAACAACGACTTCGTAGAACGCTGCATATCCAGTCGTGCGAGAAATATCCGTCAAAAAAATTGCACTGCAATGTTCCAGCGAAGGTGCCCATGCGGATTTTCATAAGTCTTAGCCTATTGAAAGATCACCATGCTCATTAGTGACTTCACAGCTCGGCCACTGCGCCGCCGCAGCATACTCCAGAGCGTTGCCGCTGCTGCTACTCAGGGCCCTGCCGCCTGGGCACGTGCCCAGAGCGGGGTCTGGCGTATTGGCCAGACCGCTACCTTGACCGGGCCGCTGGCCTACCCTTTTGTTGAAATGAACATTGGCATCAATGCGGCCTTCAAAGAGGTGAATGACCGCGGCGGTATCGATGGGAGGCCTCTCGCGTTCTTCTCCTTGGATGACGGCGGTATGCCTGAAAAAGCAGCAGAGAATACCCTTTCTTTGCTCAAGAAGGAGCAGATTTTCACCATGTTCGCCTGCGGCGGTACAACCAGTGTGATGGGTGCGCTTAAGGTGCTAACGGAGGCCAAGGTGCCGCTGGTTGCTCCCGCCACAGGTTCGGACGCACTGCGCCACTTTAATCCGTTGGTGTTCCACAGCCGCGCAAGCTATGCGCATGAGATGTCGAAAATCGCGCGTCAGCTTGGGTCAACTGGCTTCACGCGCATCGCCATTCCATACTTCGACAACCCATTTGGCAAGGCTACGCTGACGGCCTTTGAAGTCGCAGCCCGGTCGGCGGGCAACACCGACTGGAAATCTTTTCTCGTCTCGGACTCGCCCGAGGGTATAGGCAAAGCTGTATTTGAGATAACCCAGTTTCAACCCACAGCGCTGATGACGCTGGCAATCGGTAGCCATGGAATTCCTCTGTTTAAAGCGATTCGCTCCCGTGTGAAGGTGCAGGCTTTCTCCATCTCGTTCCTCGGCTCGCGACCGATACTTGCTGCTTTCGGAGATGCGGCGGTCGGCATTACGGTTGCACAAGTGGTGCCGAATCCGGGCAACCCGGCCATTCCCGTGGTTAAGGCCTACCAAGATGCGATCAAAAACCTAGGTGGCCTGAATACAAGCTATTCCTCGCTCGAAGGCTACGTGAGCGCTCGTATCCTCATCGAGGCGCTCCGCCGCACAGGGAGGAACGGTACACGCGAGAAGTTCGTCGAATCGCTTCAGTCCATGCGCACCTACGACCTAGGTGGTTTCGAGGTGCACTATGGACCGAACGATCACACTGGGACGGACTTCGTGGAGTTGACTTACTTCAACGGCGAGCGCTTTCGGCGCTAGGGAAATAGGTGACCGCGGGTCGGAAAATGGCAATGAAACAGCGTATCGGCGTTCGATCGATAGATAGATAGATAGATGCTCTGACTTTTTCATACCCCTCTCGTTTTCTCTGAAACTCAGTCGCCGCGCCCCATAGCTGCTGGCCGATGGGCATGCTCTAGCTCAGGGCCTGATTTCGATACGGAGGGACGCAGTCCTCTTTTGGTTGAAATGCTGAGCCGATTGAGCCGATTGAGTCGGTAGGCATTGTCACAAAAACTTCCATCGCCGTTGAGAAACTGCGGGTAACTGGCCCAGCTGATGTACCTCTTTGAGGGGGTATTGCCCATCGTGTTCGGGCTTGCCAAGGCGCCTGCGCACTTCGCGTTCCAGCTCGTGCGCCATACCGCGTGCTTCTCTTTCCCCGCGCAGCTCCCGCAGCCGCCATTCGCGGGCTTGGGCAGTCAGTTCATCGTCCCGTAGTTCTTGCATTTCCATAGCAAGTGTCATTGTGCCTAGGTGCAGAGAAAGTGGCTCTCATGGGGCTATGGCCCCACGCCGCAATGAGTCTGATGCATGGTCAGTGCGTCCGGCCAAGAGTACGGCCGACCGCGCTGTCGTGCTGCGCATCGAGCCCCCTGCGGGGTTGTGCCCCATTCGGGCTTCCATCTCCCTTGCTGTACTCGGCTGACGCCCCTGGCCCGGATCGCTGATCTGGGCCTGCGCGCTGGGCGCCCCTGGGATACCGCCGAACCGGCCGTGCCGGATCGGCCTTCGCACCTGCGGCGCTGCGCGCTTCGCTTGCGTGGGGTCGGCGTGAAGAGCGAGCCGTTGCCTGTACAGCCATCTTTCCTGACCTCATCACCTTCTTCGCGACCGTAGCCCGCGCCGGGGCGCCGTCAAGGCGCGCAGGGCCGTGTCCTCGGCTGCGCCTGCGGGCCGCACCCACCCTGCGCTTGCCTCCTTGACGGCACCCAGCCGCGCGCTCCTGACCGTCGCGGGCGATGAACTCAGGAAAGACGGTGGCAACGAGGCCAACCGGGTTCTTCGTGCCGACCCCACCGGAAAGCCCGAAGAGGGCTCTGAATCTAGGAATCCGGTGAGGCTTTTCAACAGCCAACTTCGTCAGGAGAAATCACCATGCAACTCGCATCCCGTTTCGCACCGCAATCGCCGGTGCTTCGCTCGGAACATCCCTTGTCGGACGACCAGATCAGGGCCGTGGCCCCGTCCATCTTTGCGCAGGCCCCGCACGGCAGCCGGTCCGAGCGCTACAGCTACATCCCCACGGCCACCGTGCTGCAGGAGCTGAGAGGGGAGGGCTTCCAGCCCTTCATGGTGTGCCAGACCCGTGTGCGCCAGGAGGGGCGGCGCGAATTCACCAAACACATGATCCGCCTGCGCCATGCCAGCCAGATCGATGGCCGCGAGGCCAACGAAATCATCCTGCTCAATTCCCATGACGGGACCAGCAGCTACCAGATGCTTGCGGGCATGTTCCGCTTCGTCTGCCAGAACGGGCTGGTGTGCGGCGACACCGTGGCCGATGTGCGCGTGCCCCACAAGGGCGATGTGGCGGGGCAGGTCATCGAGGGCGCGTATGAAGTTCTGAATGGCTTTGGTCAGGCCCAGCAATCCCGCGAATCCATGCAGGCGATCACCCTGGACGCCGGGGAGTCGGAGGTGTTTGCCCGCGCCGCGCTGACCCTCAAGTACGACGACCCGGCCAAGCCCGCACCCATCACGGAAACGCAAATCCTGATGCCGCGCCGCACGGACGATGACCGCCGTGACCTGTGGAGTGTGTTCAACCGCACCCAAGAAAACCTCATCAAGGGCGGCCTGCGCGCCCGCGCCGCCAACGGGCGCCGCCAGAGCACCCGGCCCGTGCAGGGCATTGACCAGAACCTGCGCCTGAACCGCGCCCTGTGGCTGCTGGCCGATGGCATGCGCCAGCTCAAGACCTGAGCTTCATTCGGAGGGGCGCCGCCCCTCCTGCAATTCCTTGTTTGTCTTACTTCCCTTTTTCTCTTTCCCTTTCTTTGACCGATAGGAGCTTCATCATGAACACCGCTACCTTTCAAGAAACCCAAGCTATCGCCACGGGCAGCACCGCCGCCGCCATGGCGGCTTCGCAGGAACTGCTGCTGATACCACTGTCCAAGCTGCGGTCCTCCAGCCGCAATGTGCGCAAGAGCGGCGGCACGTCGATTCCCGAACTCGCATCGAGCATCGCCCGTGTGGGCCTGTTGCAAAACCTCACCGTGGTGGCCGCGCCCGATGGCGAGCATTACGAAGTGGTGGCCGGACGGCGGCGCCTCGCAGCGCTCAAGCTGCTGGTCAAGCGCCGCAAGCTGGCGAAAGAGCGTGAGGTCTATTGCCTGCTGGTGCAGGACGATGCAGCGCGCACCGTGAGCCTGACCGAAAACGTCCAGCGCGAGGCCATGTCTCCCATTGAAGAACTGTTTGCATGGAAAGATTTGGTGGCTGAAGGCCGACCGGTGGAGGACATTGCTGCAGATTTCGGTGTGACGCCTTTGGTGGTTCAGCGGCGCTTGAAGCTTGCCAATGTCTCGCCCCGCCTGCTGGCGGACTTCGGAACGCAGGCTGTGACGCTGGAGCAGTTGATGGCGCTGGCCATCACCGACGACCATGCGGCGCAGGAGGCAGCTTTCTACGAATCACCCCAATGGCAGCGCAGCCCGGACGCGTTGCGCGACCACCTGACCAGTGAAGAAATCGATGCCAGCCGCGATGCGGTGGTGCGATGTGTCGGACTGGAGTCCTACGAACAGGCGGGCGGCGGCGTGCGCAGCGACCTGTTTGCGGATGAACACAATGGCATCTTCCTGACCGATGGGGCGCTGCTGGAGGCGCTGGCGCGAGACAAGCTCGCTCCACTGGCCGAGCAGGTGCACGCCGAAGGCTGGGCCTGGGTGGATGTGGCGCCGCGTGCCACCGCATCTGACCTCTACCAGTTCCAGCGGGCGCGCAGCACACGCCGGGAGCCCACCAAGACCGAGGCCAAACGCATCGCCAAGCTGGAAGACCAGCAGGCGAAATTGCAGGAGCAACTGGACGACGAGAACGAGGACATGACCGACGAGCAGGCGCAGGCGCTGCACGACGCCATGGACGCACTCGGCAATGAGCTGGAGGCCGTGGAACGCCAACTGGTCGAATACCCGCCCGCCGTGGTGGCGCTGGCCGGTGCCGTGGTGTCGGTCGATCACATGGGCGGGGTGGTGGTGCACCGTGGCCTCCTGCGCGAGGAACAGGCCAAGGTCCTGCGGGATAAGGCGCGGCAGGAAGAGGGCGGGGCGGGCGGCAACCCGGATACCGACACCGACGAGCCTGCTAAGTCAGGAATCTCGGAGAAGCTGGCCAAGCGCCTCAGCGCGCACCGCACGGCAGCGCTGCAGGCCGAGGTGGCTCGGCATCCCCACGTTGCACTGGTCGCCCTGGTGCATCGCCTTGCGCTGAGGGTGATCGTGGGGAGCTACGGGGTGGGAGACTCGGCAGTCAATATTTCTGCGACACCACAGGATGGGCTTGGACTGCATGCGCCTGACATGGCCGATGCCCCCGCAGCCGTGGGCATGCTCAAGGTGCGGGAGGCCTGGGCCCACCGTCTGCACAGCGACTCGGACGCGCTGTTCGCGGAACTGCTGGCGTTCCCGCAGCAGGAGCTGCTGTCCTTGCTGGCGGTGTGTGTGGCTTCCACGGTCAGCGCGCTGGCTTCGCAGGAAGGAGAAGTCCCCGCCACTGCGCTGGCGCATGCCGTGAACCTCGACATGCACGATTGGTGGATCCCGACCGCCGCAGGCTACTTCGAGCATGTCTCGAAAGCCAAGGCGCTGGAAGCGGTGCAGGTGTTTGCGCCGGATCAGGTGAGCCGGCTGGGCAAGCTCAAGAAGGCAGAGATTGCGAGCGAGGCCGAGCGGCTGGCCGTGGGGACGGGGTGGCTGCCGGTGATGTTCAGGGTACAGGACGCGGCTGTCGAAGTCGAAGGGGAGGCGGGGCGCGAGGTCGGGGGTGATGCCGACGTCAGTGCCGATGCGAGCGGCAGCGTCGATTCGGAGGTCCACGAGGACGCACACGCAGTGGCGTAAGGATTAAGCCCCGGCCGTTGGGTCGGGGCTTTTTAAATGGGCGCGACGCGCGCGGCAGGTCTGCCGCGCGCGTTGGAACTTCCTGAGTGCCAAGTCTGCTGTGCCCAGAGCGGTGCGCTACGCCAGAACTCGCTGCGATGGGTGGGACGGGCCTGCGGGTCACGGGAGCATCGAGCAGCACCGATCACCCGCAATCCCGCGCTGATCTGGCTTGTGAAAACTCACCCAGACAACCCATGAACCACCAAGGCGTCAGCGAGATATTCTTTGAAGAGTCCTACACCGTGCCGGCGGACCAGATGGCGAAGTCGCTCTTCGCCCGGCTGCCTCACGGCAGCGGGTATGCGGAGCGACTGATTGAATGCCTTGCCACGGGGTACCTGGTGGCAGTGATCGAATCCGTTTGCATCCGGGAGATGCAGCAGTACGTCGATGAAGCTGAAGTGGTGGTGGGCCGAACGATCCGCATCGACCACCGAGGCCCGATCCCGACAGGGTCTTCTCTGCGGCTGCGTGGATGGCTGGAGCGGATGGGGGAGCGGAGCGCGACGTTCCGTGTGCAGGCCTGCGACACGGACGAAGTCGTGTGCGAGGCCACTGTCAAACTGGCGGCGGTGCAGCGGGTGGCTGTCGAGACACGCATCGCGGCCAAGGTCGAGGCGCTTCAGCGTGTGCACCAGCACATGGGAATGGCGCGATAGCCCGTGGATGCGAGCATGCGTCCGTACTGCTAGGGCGACTTCCTGACCTTCTCCCGCGGCCGTGCTCAGGACGTGCGCCGTACCTGCCGCAACGTGAATTGCCTGGTGCTTGAGCGTCGGTGACGGCTGGCGTGAGTCGCGTATGGCGCTGTGCCGCAAGCGCTGCGCTACGGTGAGGCGGACAGGCGCCGGTGGCCATGAGCCCTTTCTGTACAGGATCACACCCACAGCAGCCTTGTATTTGCCGTGAATCCTGGCTCGGGCACGGCGGTGCTGCACTTCGTTCACACCGCCTCGGGCTTCTTCGCCGCAACCGTCCGGCCCGACAAATTTCCCCTCCGCTGCGCGGATTCCTCGCGCGGCAAATTTCTCGGGCCTCCCGGTCCTTCGCTGCGCTGCGGCCCCTGGGCTTCGCTGCGGGATGCGGCGCGCCCGACCCTCGCCTATCGGATCACGCCAAGGCCGCGATGGGCGCGACCTGGACAACTTCGAAAGGACTTCATCATGGCCAACATCGGCACCTTCACCGCACAGAACGGCAGCTACACCGGCACGGTTCGCACCCTGACGCTCAACGTCAAGGTAAGGCTCGTGCCCAGCGACAAGGCAAGCGAGAACGCTCCGGACTACCGCGTCGTCGCAGGCAATGGACTGGAGATCGGCGCAGCGTGGAAGAAACTCAGCAAGGCGGAGCGCCCCTATCTGTCCGTGACCCTGGATGACCCGTCGTTCCCTGCCACCCTCTATGCCCGCCTGGTCGAAGGCGAAGATGGCGGGCACAACCTGATCTGGTCGCGCAGCAAGGGCGACTGACATCGCCCTCGGCGCCCCGCTGAGCGGGGCGCTTTTGTCTCAGTGCCGCAATGGGGATGGGCGGGCGTGAGTTGCTTCGCCCGGGAGTACGGAAATACGAGACAGTGTTCATCCGTCTTTGCGGATGGGCGCATTGTTGGATCAGTGTATTTGCTGTTTTGCGGGTTTCCGTCAATCCGTCGAGATGGGTTCTCGGGACTTGGGTTTTGCGTCAATGTATCTTTGTGGCTTTACTGAGTTGTGCGTCTCCGGCTTGGCCGGACCGCGCTGGCGAGCTGCGCACCGAGCCACCGGTGGCGTCTCGTCCCTATGGGCTTTCATCGCTGACGCCTTCGCCCCTGCGGTGCTGCGCGCTCCGCTTGCCTCCTGGAGATCGACCTGCGGCCCATCCCCGCCGCGCCGGGCTTGGCGTCCCCTTCGATACCGCCGAACCGGCTCGCCGGATCGGCAGGGAGGGCTGTGTCTCCGATGACCGACGTGTTTGGTCGGGCGGGGCTGGCTTGCTGTTCCCTTCACCGTATCACGCCGTTCTCGTCGTCAAGTTCTGCGCGTGCGGTGCACGCTGGCGTCCTGGCGGCCGTCTTCGAACCCTGACGCCTGCGCTGCGCCGTGCTGCTTCCGGTCTCGGGCAATCCCGCCCTGATTCCTTCCAAGGAGAAGACCATGACGAAGCTCATCACGGACGAACAACGCGCGCAAATGCTGGCCAACGGCCGGCAGTCCCTCGAACAAGAAGACTTTGACCCTGCTCCAGTGCTCAAGCTGTTCACCCCGGACGCCGGTGCGACCTGGCTGCTGACCGAGATGGACCCGGACGATCACGACCATGTGTTTGGGCTGTGCGACTTGGGTCTGGGCTATCCCGAGTTGGGCTGGGTCAGCCTGGCAGAACTTTCGACTGTGCGCGGCCGGCTGGGACTTCCGGTGGAACGGGATCTTCACTTCACTCCGCAGAAGCGGCTAGGTACCTACGCGCGCGAGGCGCGCCTTGCGGGGCGGATTGTGTCGTAGCAATCACGGGCACCGCTTCGGCGGTGCCCTTTGCTGTGACATAGGCGTTCGCTTTGGTGCTTTGTTCGGGACCGAGGTGTTCGTGATGTTCGCTTGCTAAATGCCGGCAGTGGCAAGAAGCGTGGATGGTCGAACCCCCAGCGCCTCGGCGATCTTGCTCAGGTTGATCACTGCCACGTTGTGCTCGCCTCTTTCGATCCCGCCCATATAGGACCTATCAATACCAGCGAGGTCAGCCAAGGCTTCCTGAGAAATATTGCGAGTGGAGCGCGTACGTCTGATCGCATCGCCTAGCGCGATGAGGATCGGGTCTTTTGCGAAAGACGGAGACGGTTTGGCCACAACCGCCACTGTCTTTGGTGACGGGAAATAACACCACGGGATAAGATACCCAGACGGGAGTGCTACTGCAGCCCACTGGTACGAAAGGTTGGACGCACGTGGCATGCGATGACGGCTACGGAAGCCCTAAAACGGAATACCCGTTGAAGTGTTTGCGTTCTGTACTAGGATGTAACTCTTGGATACGACCACAATGCCCTTTCTTACCAACGAGCAGCAAAGCCAGATGTTGACCAACGGCGCAGCGCGTGCGCGTGGTGAGGCATTGGATCCTCTGCCGGTCGTCAAGCTCTACACGCTGGATGCTGGCGCCGTGTGGTTGCTGACGGAACTGGATGCCGATGGAGACCGAGCGTTCGGGTTGTGCGATGCTGGAACTGGGAGTCCCGAGCTGGGGCATGTCAGCCTCTCCGCCTTGGAGGGGGTGCGGGGTCCACGGGGCATGCGCATCGTGGCCGATCCGCATTTCAAGCCGCGCCAGACGCTCTCGGGCTATCTGGCCGACGCGCAGCGCGACGGCTCGATCAACGACTGATTGACACAATCCTTTCTCGATCGCCCGGCGCGCGACGTGACGTCGCAGCAATAGCTACCTTGTAACTTTCTCTCTGTGGCAGGTTTCCCCCTTTTTGCTGGAGGATTCCGTGTCCACTTCAACCCCCGAAGATCTTCCCCATGCCCCATGGGGTGTGTCCGCCGCCTATCTGTACGTGCTGGACCTCGACGATCCAGCCCTCGCTTGGGAGTACCTGCGCCGCAACCCCGGTTACCGCGCGGACTGGGCCCGACGCAAGCGCGTGGTGTCCTTTGCCCCCTGGGGGTTGCGATGTCGCCGAAGATCCAGAGTTGGACGGACGGGTTGCTCATCCCTTGTGGCTGTCGTCCTCTGACGGGCTGATGCATGTGCGTGCCGTGCGTGCGCGCAGTGCTGCAACTCGCCGGTTCGATCTGTGGCGCATCCCCGGGCGCAAGCGCCTAGTGATGGATGGCCACGATCTGGCACTCACCGCAGATCTCAGCGCGCTGCGCATGCGCTTGTCGCTCTCAGGCACTCTGGAGGATGGCTGCGCCTATGTGGGCGCCGTGCCGCTGACTCCAGGGCTTCGAGGTCAGCTCGACGGGTACCGCGAACAGGCACAGGCCCTGGAAGGCCATGCGCCTCAGATCTCGCACGTGCGGTCGGTCACCCGTGCCGCTTTACTGCACCTCCGTGCCCTGCAGGCACTCGATGCTTCACAGGCGGGAGCGTCGCATCGCGACATCGCCCATGCGTTGTTCGGCCTCGAATCCGTCGTCCTGCGCTGGCACGAGGATGGCGAACTGCGCGCGCAGGTGCGCCACCTGCTGCGGCGTGCCGAATTTTTCATGAATGGCGGGTACCTGTCTTTGGCGGGTGTGCTGGATCCCGCTGCAAAGCAGCCCGGAGACGAACCGATGCGCTGAATCTCTCCCTGCCTGGATCGGGTCCGATTCCCGAGACTGCCTCCATCGGGCCGCGAATGGTTTGCGGCCCATTGACAGCGATGGAGTCCGTCATGGCCGTTGGCAGTTCTTTTCCGTTCCGTGCAGTTGCAGTGGCTGCGCCGCAGTCCTCTGCGGGGACTGTCCCCGCAGCGTCTGCAAATCCTGAGTTCCTGACTACCGAAGAAGCGGGCGCCTTCCTGCGGCTTTCACCGCGCACCTTGGAGAAGCAGCGTGTTCTCGGTGGTGGCCCGCGCTTCCGCAAGTTCGGCGCACGGGTGGTCTATGCGGCTACTGACCTGCGTGCCTGGGCCGATGGCCGTGCCTACGGCATGACCTCGGACCCCGGCTATGTGCAGCGTGACTCCGTTCGTTGATCTGACCGGACGAGAGAGGCACCACAGATGTCAAAGCGCCCGAACGAACGCGAGCAACTGTCGCTGTTCCGCGCGTTGCCGGGCGGCGACATGGCGCTGCGCGACGCGCAGGACCTGATGGCTTACCCGTTTTTCTCGCTCGCCAAGTCGCCGCGCATTGTGCCGATCCGATTTGAAGCGGGCGGTATTTCTCTCACGGTGGAGGGGGTACCCGAGCACGGCATCGCCACCATCTGGGATGCCGACGTGCTGATCTGGGCCGCAAGCCAGATCATCCAGGCCAAGAAGGAAGGCATTGCGCCTTCGCGCCTGATGGTGGCCACGCCTTACGAGATCCTGCGCTTCGCGCAACGGGGTACAGGCCGCAGTGACTATCTGGCGCTGCGCGCAGCGTTGGACCGGCTGCAGTCCACCACCGTCGCCACGACGCTGCGCCAGCGCGAGCGACCGAACGGTGCCATGCGCGTGCACCGCTTCTCCTGGATCAACGAGTGGAAAGAGTATGTCCAGCCCCGGGGGCGTTCCGACGGCATCGAACTCATTCTGGCCGACTGGTTCTTTACCGGCGTGATGGACGAGGGGCTGGTGCTCACGCTCGATCCAACGTACTTCCGGCTTTCCGGGGGGATTGAGCGATGGTTGTATCGGCTGGTGCGCAAGCACGGAGGTCGGCAGCAGGCGGGATGGCGCTTCGACATGCGCCACCTGCACCTGAAGTCGGGGAGCCTGCAGCGGCCCTCTGACTTCGCCATCCAGGTTCGCCACCTGGCACGGCGCCAGGCGCTGCCGGGCTATTGGCTGTCCATTGAGCGCAGTGGTGGCATCGAGTGGCTGACCTTTCTGCCCGATCCAGACAACCGACCCCGGAGCGACTTGTCCACAGATTCTGTTGAAGAACCTGTGGATGGCTTGGGGATGGGCTCGGTGGAACGCCCGCATGAACCTCGGGGGATCACCCGCAGAAGTATCGGTGGAACGCCCGCGTCGATCGCCCGCAAAACCACGCCCAGCAACGGTTTTGGCACTCCCTAAACATCTAAAGGGATACATAAATGGAAGTCACGCGCGCGCGAACAGAAGCTGCTCAAAATTTGGGCAATGGTTCTGCGATGGCAAATCAGGCAGGTCCGGAGTCCCAAGACCTTTCACCAGGAAAGCAAGGCAATCGCCCTGGCAAAGTGATCGCCTTGCTCAACCAGAAGGGCGGGGCAGGGAAGACAACGCTCGCTACGCATCTTGCGGGCGAGTTGGTCCTGCAAGGCAGCCGCGTCACGCTGCTGGATGCCGATCCGCAGGGCTCCGCCCTCGACTGGGCGCAGCGGCGGCTCCAGAGCGGGCAGGAGCGTCTCTACGGGGTGTTCGGACTGGCCCGGGACTCATTGCACCAGGAAGCCCCGCAAATCGCCCTGCAGGCGGATTTCGTGGTCATTGACGGGCCACCTCGTGTCGCGGCGCTTGCGCGCTCCGCTCTGTTGGCGGCCGACCTGGTGCTGATACCCGTACAGCCGAGCGCCTATGACGTGTGGGCCAGCCATGAGATGGTGCAGCTCATTGCAGAGGCTCGGGTGTTCCGGCCGCAGCTGCGCGCGGCTTTCGTCATCAACCGACGGGTGGTCGGCACGGTGATCGGGCGTGAAGCGCGTGCAGCGCTCGCGGACCAGCCATTCGCTGCGCTGGAGACGGAAGTCTCGCAGCGCATCGTGTTCGCCGACAGCGTGGCCGCAGGGCGGCTGGCATGCGAAGTGGCGCCGCAGTGTGCGGCCGCGCGTGAGATCGTGGCGCTCGCTCAGACCGTGCGGGAGGTGCTGCGATGACCATCCCCCAGCCAACGGCGAAGCTGCACCGGGCACCGATCGGACGCAGGCCCGGGGCAGATCCTGCATCAACCTGGGTGCGGCAGGCGGACGCGCCTGAGATACCGGCCAAGGCATCCATCTACACCGCGCGGCTCACCATCGATGTGACGCCGGCGCTGCGCGGGTGCATCAAGGTCGCGGCGTTCCGGCGCGGCATCACAGCGGCGGACATGCTGCGCGAGTTGCTGGAGCGCGAGTATCCGGAGGACGTGGCATGACGGCGCCGGTATCCCCACTGGCGCCAGCCGTCCGGCAGATTTCGCTGCAGGCGAGGGTGCCGCAGAGGCCCGCCCGTATGCGGGTTTCACTCGCTTTCGTCGAAGATCGGGTGAACGTCTGGTTGCGGTTTGGCCAGCCGACGGCAGAGATCATGCTGGACCGCTGGCGGCGCGTGGCGATGTTCATGCCAGGCACCGTTTGCTGTCGTGTGAAGTGGATCGGCAATATCTATGGCACGGTGCTCTGGCAACTCCTGGTGATGCAGGCGCCGACGCCTTTCGAAGACGCGCAGCGCGTAGCGGGTGTGCTGCCGGGCGCGCGCATACTGCTGTGTGCCGATGGCGAGATGCAGGTCAAGGCGGTGCTTGCGGCCATTGATGCCATCGAGGTACTGGGCATCAACCCCTGCATCGTTGCCGCCACCTACTGGCGCATGGTGGGTAACCGGTTGGCTGCGCGGCAGCCGCTGCCGGTCTATACGGCCGAGCGGCATGCGGCGCATCTTGCGCGCGAGGCGTTGCAATGAATCGCCGCATGCTCGTGGCATGCATTGCCATCGGCGTTGCAGCCTTGTGCGTGCCAGCGGTGGTGAGATTTCCGGCACGATTGGTCTACAACCCAAGCGACAGTGTTGCGCGTGGCTGGTACCGCATTGGCTCGCCCGACTCGCTGCATGTCGGTGGCATCGTGCTGGTCCGGCTTCCGTCTGGCGTGGCAGCTCTTGCGGCACAGCGCGGATACCTGCCTGCGGGCGTTCCTTTGCTGAAGCGGATAGGCGCTGTGGCGCCGCAGTCGGTGTGCTTGGGGACGGGGCCCGTGCACATCGATGGCGTGGCCGTGGCGGCGGTGCTTGCGGAGGATGGTGCGGGTCGGCCGCTGTCGCCTTGGGCGCAGTGCCGAGCGCTTTCCGAAGGCGAGTTGTTTCTGTTCAGCAATACCCACGCGGCGTCGTTTGACAGCCGCTACTTCGGTCCTGTCGATGCGTCAGATGTGATTGGCCGCGCACACCCGCTGTGGACCTGGAGCTCGCCATGAGAGCTACGGCTTATCGCTTCTGCAAGGAGTGTGCGATGCGTTCCTGCCAACTGCAGGCCTGCGTTCGGCGTGCACTACTGCCATGCTCAGTGGTGCAGCGCCGATGCCGCCGAATTGCTCCCGCGTATACGCGCGGACTGCATTCCGCCGTGCAGACATCCCGCCGCCAGCGTGCAGCGCCTGCTGCACCTTCGCAGCCTTTGGCGCAGCGCTGCGCGCTCGGTGCGTGGCTGGCGGTGGGGCGGCGATGGGAGCGGATGCGGAAGGCGGAGACGGAGGGCCAGATAAAGGGGGCGGCACGCAGCGCCTCTCCAAGCCAGTCTGCATGTGGGTTTGCGGCGGCACCACAAAGGGTCTTGCGCGTGCCGCGCAGAGACTGGGTGCCGCATGGCAGCGGCCTCTGCTGCGTGCCGCTTGCGATGTGCTGCGCCATGGTGCGCTGGAGTCAACATGGCTCGCAATGAAGAGGAAGGCTTTCGGGTCAAGCCTGCGGCCCCGAAGTCGCGTGGCGAGGCGCGCTCGCCGAGATTCGTTTCTCAGGTTCTCAAGCAGGTGTCGAAGACGGGGGCGAAGTCCTCCGGCAAGAACTTTGGCAGGCCAGCCAACACTTTCGGGCGTGGCCGCGTCGCGGCTTCCATGGCTGGGCAGCGCCTGGGGCCGAACGCGCGGCGTGTGGTCATCAAGTCCCGCTTCGTCGTGCTTCGGCGGGCCAGCACGAATTCGGTGGCGCAGCACTTGCGCTATATCGAGCGAGACGGCGTTACACGCGATGGGCAGAAAGGGCAGGCCTATGGGGCTGAGACCGACAAGGCGGATCTCCGGGCGTTTCAGGAGCGCGTGCAGGGTGACCGGCATCAGTTCCGCTTCATCGTCTCGGTGGAGGATGGGCTGGAACTGGAAGACCTCAAGGGCTTCACTCGCCAGCTCATGCGCCGCATGGAGATCGACCTGGAGACCCGACTGGACTGGGTGGCCGTAGACCACTGGGACACGGACAATCCCCACACGCACATCGTGCTGAACGGGCGTACCAGCAATAAGGAGGATCTGGTGATCTCTCCGGACTACATGGCCCACGGCATGCGCATGCGGGCCAGCGAAATCGCGACCGAGATGCTGGGGCCGCGCACCGAAGCGGAGATCCGGCAGAGCCTGCTGCGCGAGGTGGACCAGCAGCGGCTGACAAGCCTGGACCGTTCTCTGATACGGCAAGCCGATGCGGGCAACATCGATCTGACGGGTAGTCCGTCAGATCGACAGCGTCAGAACATGCTGCGGGCAAGGCTGCTGCAGCTCGAGAAGATGGGACTGGCCGAGAGGGTGGATGCGAATCGCTGGAAGCTCCAGCCCAGCATGGCGACGGCCCTTGGCGCCATGGGCGAACGCGAAGACACGCTGGCGATCATTCGCAGAGCCATGAAAGGGCTGCCAAGGGAGTATGTCACCGACGAACGGCCAGCCGTGCCCGTGATCGGCCGCATCGCGGGCAAGGGACTTGCCGACGAACTGCGAGACCAGGGGTATTTGTTGGTTGATGGCATTGACGGTCGGGCGCACTATCTGAAGCTTCCGGCGGGTGCTGATCTGTCGGCGTTGCCCATCAACGGAATCGTGGAGACCAGGCCAATTGGGAAGGAGAAGGCGGTGGACAAGAGCATTGTGGCTGTCGCCAAAGAGGGCGTGTATCGGACGCAGGAGCACCTGGTGCAACTCCAAGCGATGAACCAGCGCAACCCGGAGGCCACCGTCGATGTTCACGTACGTCGGCTTGAGGCATTGCGCCGCGTTGCTATCGTCGAACGCATCACCGATGGTGTATGGCGAATTCCGCTGGATCTGACGCAGAAAGCCCAGCAACATGAGGCGCGGGAGACGCCGGGTCTAGCCATCGAACTGCGGTCGCATCTTCCTATCGAGCAACAGGTAGGCACCATCGGCGCGACCTGGCTCGACAGGCAATTGGTGAGCGACAGCAGCGGTCTGGCCGGGTTGGGCTTCGGTGCAGAGGTGCGAAGCACAATGCAACGTCGCTTGGACTTCCTTACCGAACAGGGATTGGCGGAGCGACAGGGGCGGCGCGTGATCCTTGCCCGCAAATTGCTAATGACCTTGCGCGACCGCGAACTGGCATCGGCGGGAAAAAGCTTGCAGGATCAGACCGGCCAGATCTATCGGATGCTGAAAGATGGGCAGCAGGCCAGCGGTGTCTACCGCCGCAGCATTCAACTTGCGAGCGGTCGCTTTGCAGTGCTCGACGACGGGATGGGCTTCAGCCTTGTGCCTTGGAAGCCAGTGATCGAACGACGGCTTGGGAATACGTTGGCTGCCACGGTGCGGGGCGGCTCGGTTTCTTGGAATTTGGGTCGGCAGCCCGGGCTGAGCATGGGGTGAAGCGAACGAAGCAAGAATTCCCCTTCGACGCCTGAGTTTTGACCCGCAAGGTTCCTTCATGCCATCGCGCTCTCTGAGCACAAAAGACATGACGCTGTCGATGTGCAAGTACCGCGCGTGTTACAGCGTCAATCTGACGGGGCTTTCGCTAAGCTGGACGACGCTGCAAGGCCAACTTCAGTGCTGTACGGTCAGCCGCGAAATAAACGGTAGGCTGCCCGCTCCCACTGCCTTCGGAGCGAACCGTACAGCGCCGCCGATCACACGCACTCCTGGAATTGCGCGTTGCAGGTCCCCGCAAATCGCTTCGCACATGCTTCTTGGCACCGCTGCTGACACCACGATGGATCGAATGTCCACAAACTGGGCGAGAGACCGTGTCGATTGCTTCATGGTGCCGACGCATTCGCTGCGCCACCGGTCGAGGGAATCACCGAGGTCGTGCCAGTCTTCGTCACGCTGTGGGTCGAAAGGCGTACCGTCTTTTCGGGCCACCTTCTTCTGCAGATTCAACAATCCAGCATCAAAACTCGCAGGCGAGATCGAGTAGTTGCCTGTGTAGACATGGTTGTTCAGCACCAAGCGGCTATGCAGCATGGCACCGATGAAGAAGAGCAGATGGTCGCTCGTGGTTTTGGTCGCGCCAAACATCATCTCGGCACCGACGGCGCACGTAACGTCGTTTTGCACAAACACCGGCAACCTGAACGCCTGCTCCAGATCGCTCTGGAGTCTCAGTTCCTCTGCCGTCGGCACATGCGGCGCCGACAAGGCTCGCCCATCTTCGGGGAGGGCCAAGCCAATACCTGCCACCCGCACCCGAGCTGCAGGCGCAAGCACAGCGAGCGCTGCGTTCACTGCTTCGTAAATCGCCGTCTGCAATCCTTCTTCGCCATGCGCGGCATGCGATATCTCGGCATGGAAACGAACGGCGCCCAAGAAATCGATCAGTACGACCTGTGTTTCGAGATCGCCCAGGTCGATGCCTACTGAGAAGGCTCCGTCCGGGTTGAGCAGCAGCGGAATTGTTGGGGGGCCCACCCGTCCCCGCAGCGCCTCGCCATGCGCAAGCAAGCCTTCCTGCTCCAGTGAGCGCACGATGACCGAGACCGTCTGCGCCGACAGCTTTGTGCGGGCTACTATTTCTAGGCGCGAAATGCCTTCGTTCTGCAGCAATAGGGACAGCACAACACGTTCGTTGTAGCTGCGAACCCTCTCAGGGCTCAGCCCATCGGTTCGGTCGGCAATGCGCAGTTGTTTTGGCGGGGCAAACCGCATATCTGGCACGTCGAACTCCCTTTAAGCGGTTGGCCAACCGATAGCTTCGACCTCTTGGGCCAGGGCTAGGCCCAGAGCACGCTGCGCGTCAATACCGAGATGGAAGCCGTCGTCTTCGTGGCACTGCGCCACGGTTCCCGCGTCAAAAAAGTGGCATTCAAGCGAGTCGGCAATCATCTCGAACTCAATGGCGAGTTGATGCGACTTCTCGGGCGCCCCGGCGAAGACTGAGTTCCATTCCCGCAGGTCCGACAGCATCGGCGGCGGGGCGACGATCATGATCTCCGGCTGCATGCCTCCGGGGCCGGCGGCCAATTCCCGAATGTCGTGCACCAGCACGCCAATGCCCATCGCAACCTCCGAGGCTGGTTGTCCGAATCGCGCCTTCAGGTCATTCGTGCCCAACATGAGGATCACGAGATCGAGAGGCGCATGGCTTTGTACGCAAGGTGTCAGGTATAGACGACCCGATTTGTGCGTGCCTTCGATTGGGTCTTCCCGTACGGTCGTGCGCCCGCTCAAACCTTCCTCAATAACCAGCCAGTCAGTTCCCAGGGCGCTGCTCATCACGCCGGGCCATCGCTCGTCTGGACCGAAGCGGTCGATGGGACCTTTGCCGGGAATTTGCCCGTGGGTATTGGAGTCGCCGAAGCAGAGGACGGTTCGCATGGTGTGACCACCCGGCGGGGTCGTTTTGACGCGCGGGCTTTCTTTGTGAGACAGGGTGCTGATCTTAGCCGCCAATGAATTCGTCCTACGACGCCACTTTCCCATGGTTCGGGATGATGGAGATTGATTATTCAAGTGTTGTGATTAATTGCAGGCAATCTTGCGATTTTCAGTAGTGAGCTTTTTCTGTTTCTACATCAAAACTGCCAAAAACGTCAATAGATGATCCACTAAGTTGATTAATTAGAAGATGCTCTTACGATCCACCCCAGCAGCCAACAAGGTGAGGGCTGCATTCAATTTCATTCGTCGGAGACACAAAAATGCCCAGCTTCAAGCTTGCAGTGAGCGCCCGCGGCGCATTGATGGCAATCAGCCTGATGGTCGGCGTTGCCGTCCATGCACAGGACGTCAAGTTGATGGACGGCGTCAATCCGCGCCCGGGCGATGCCCGCATGACAAAACCAGGGGAGTTCAAGAAGAACGAGCATTGGAAGATCGGCATGAGCCACTTTGGGGTGAACGCGAACACCTGGACCGTGCAGATGGCGCACGAGGCAGAGGCTGCAGGCGCCAAGGACAAGCGCGTAACCAAGTTCGTGCTGCTGGACGCCAACTTGAACCAGGCAAAGCAAGTCGCCGACATCGAGGACCTGATTGCGCAGAAGGTAGACGCGATCATCGTCACCCCTCTCACCAGCACCTCAGCCGACGCCGGCATCAAGAAAGCCGTAGCCGCGGGAATTCCGGTCATCGTCCACACCGGACTTACCGAAACTGATGCCTACACGGTGGACATCCAGGGTGGTGGCGAGAACTTCGGCAAAGTGATGGGCGACTATCTTGTGAAGAAGCTCGGAGGCAAGGGCAGCATCTGGGTGCTGCGCGGCCTGCCTGCACATCCTGAAGACATCAACCGGTACAAAGGGTTGCAGGCTGCTCTGAAGGGAACGCAGGTCAAGATCGTCGCTGAAGACTTCGGCAAGTGGCAGTACGACAACGGCAAAAAGGTTTGCGAGACCTTCTATTTGAACAATTCAAAGGTCGACGGCATTTGGTCGTCCGGCGCGGACATGACCCGTGCCTGCATGGACGTCTTCAAGCAGTTCGGCACCAAGGTGCCGCCTATCACCGGCGAGGGCAACAACGGGTACTTCGGTCAGTGGATCGCAACGGGCGCAGATTCGATTTCGGCGGTCTACAGCCCTGAGCAGGGCGCAGCGGGTGTTCGTGCCGCGATTGCTTTGCTTGAAGGCAAGTCCCTGAACAAGCGCTATACCTATGAGCCTGCGGGTTGGGATTTGGATGCTGCCAAAAAGTACTACAGGTCCGATCTCTCGGCCAACGTGTGGTGGCCGACGGCACTGAGCGAGCAGGATCTGAAGAAGTACTACGGCAGCAAGAAGTAGTCTGATCGTGACTCCTCTGATTTCTATGGCCGGCGTATCGAAGGCGTACGGCAACACTGTAGCGCTCGACAACGTTTCGTTGAAGCTCCTCCCGGGGCAAGTTCATGGGCTGATGGGTGAGAACGGCGCTGGCAAGTCGACGCTGATGAAGATTCTTGCAGGCGTCGTAAAACCTGACGCCGGATCGATCACCAAGAGTGGCGTATCGGTGCAGCTGCGCAATCCGAGGGAAGCTTTGGAACAGGGCATTTCGACCGTTTTCCAGGAGCTGTCGCTGCTGCCAAACCTGTCGATTGCAGAGAACATGTTTCTCGGCAAGGAGCCGAAGACCTTACTCCGTGGACTCCACCGCAGCTTGATGGTGGAGCGTACTTCTGCGGCGCTGGCAGAACTTGGCCTCGACCTCGATCCATCGACGTTGGTTTCGCAGCTGAGCGTCGCGCAGCAGCAGTTTGTCGAGATCGCTCGTGGAGTCTCCGCGAATGCGGATGTGGTGATTCTGGACGAACCGACTGCCGCGCTCAACGCTGCTGACGTCGGCGTTCTCAACCGGCATATCCAGCGACTTAAGGCGCAGGGCAAGGCAATCGTCTACATATCGCACCGCATGGAAGAAATTTTCCAGATCTGCGACGTAGTGACTGTACTCAAGGACGGTCACTATGTGGGCTCGAAGCCCATCAACGAGCTGACGCCTCAGTCCCTAGTCACGATGATGGTCGGTCGCGAGTTGGGTGATCTTTTTCCGGCACGCGCTGACCAAGCTGGCGAGAAGGTGCTCGAGCTCGCCGGACTGAGCCTCACGTCGCAATCGGCACCCATCGACATCTTCGTTCGCAAAGGGGAGATCGTCGGCCTTGCGGGCCTGGAGGGCCAGGGTCAAAGAGAGATTGTGCGTTCGATAGTCGGTCGGTATCAGCCTTTCCAGGGAACGCTGACAGTACTCGGGAAGCAGATGCCTCTACCGACGAGCACCGAAAGCGGTGTGCGGGTGATGCAGGCCTTGGGCGTTGGCTTCGTGCCGGAAGACCGCAAGGATGAAGGACTGTTTCTTGACATGTCCATCGATCACAACCTGTCGATCGGGCTTCTAGCTGCGCGCGGTGGTTTCTCCCTTGCTGGCAACTTTCGCAAGGCGGTTAATGAAATCATCGCTCGGATGCCCATTAAGGCGCGGACCAGCGCTTTGGCGGTCGGGACGCTATCTGGCGGCAATCAGCAAAAGGTTCTGCTCGGGCGATATTTGTTGCTCGGTGCGGGAATCCTGTTGATCGAGGAGCCCACGCGGGGTGTCGATGTGGGTGCCAAGGCCGAGATATATCGGCTGCTGCGCGAGTTCGTCCTTGATGGCGGGGCCGTGATCGTGCTGTCACGCGAAACCATTGAACTGATCGGATTGTGTGACCGTCTCTACGTGATCCACGGTTCACGGGTCGTGAGTGAGATGCAGGGCGCGGAAGCCACTGAGCATGACATCGTTGACGCAGCGCTTACCGCTGCATAGGAATGCGTATGAAAAAAATAGCCTCTACCTCGCATCTGTGGGTGTTGATCAGCGGTCGGAACTCTCGACACGGATTGTGGTTATTGCCGCTTCTCATGGCCGTCATCGTTGCGGCGTGGATGGCAATGCGCTCCAGCACCTTTGTAGGCAGCCAGAATATCAGCAACCTGATCGCCCAGGCAGCGCCATTGATCCTTGCCAGCCTCGGCCAGTTGATGGTCGTGCTGATTGGTGGATTGGATCTTTCAGTCGGTGCGGTGATCAGTCTCACTACGTCGATCCTGGTGATCGACGCACCGTGGTTCGTTGTCGTACCGGGCGTGTTCGTCATTGCTGCACTCATTGGACTGGTGAACGGGCTGGTCATCGCTCGGCTCAATGTTCATCCGATCATCGCGACCCTCTCGATGACCAGTCTCGTGCAAGGCGCGGCGCTGCTGTTACGCCCCGTTGCTGGCGGAACACCACCGGCCTTGGTTTCGGAAATGGTGAATGCCACACCTTTCGGAGTTTCCATGCCTTTTTTGTGGGTGGTGGCGAGTGTCATCTGCGCATGGAAGCTGGTTCATCAATCTCGCTTCGGCTTGCATCTTTTCGCCGTGGGCGGTGGCCCCGCTGTCGCACGCTTCCACGGAATCGCGGTGGAACGTGTCACCGTGAGCGCCTATGTGCTCTCGTCAACCTTCGCAGCGGCCGCCGGGGTCTTTCTTGCAGGTCGCATTGCATCCGGTGACCCGCAAATTGGCTCTCTGTTCGCAATTGAGTCCATCACAGCAGTCGCGCTGGGCGGCGTACAGCTGGCTGGCGGTGTCGGGAGCGTATCGAGTGCCGTGACCGGTGCAGTGTTCCTTGCATTGCTAGCCAACGGCATGAACTTAGAGAATTTGTCGGCGTTTATCCAGACGGTCATCAAGGGCAGCATCCTCCTGGCTGTCGTGGCCATGCAGCCGCGCAAGAACATAGGACTTTGAAAATGGTCACAGACAAAGCCCCCTCGCTGTTCAACCGAGTGGCCAGAATGCCACCGGCGTACATCGTCTTCCTCGTGCTGGTCGTGGCGCTGTGGATGACGCGTCCCCAGTTGATGAATCCCAACATTCTGGGCACTTTCATCCGGCAGGTCGCACCTCTTGGCATCCTTGTGTTGGCACAACTGCTGGTGATGAACGCCAGGTCGATCGATCTTTCGGTCGGGGGTGTCATCTTGCTGGTCAATTACATGATCTCGTCCGGTGGAATGGACGACATGTCGTTGCCGATGATCGCCGCATGTGCGCTGGGTGTCGGTTTGGCCGTGGGGCTGTTCAATGGCCTCATGGTCGGCAAGCGACGCGTGTCTGCCGTCGTGGTTACCCTGGCGGTAAGCGTGGTGCTGAGCGGCATCGTGGAATACCTCGCCAACGGAAAGCCGCCCGGCAACGTGCCACAGACCTTGCGCGACCTGTATGAGGCGCGCCCGTTCAATGTGCCCGCGCCGATCGTCTTCTGGACCATTCTGTCGATCGGAGTTGCCGCGCTACTCAAGCGATTGGTCTTCGGTCGCTGGATCTCGTCGATTGGTGAGAACCCCGTGGCGGCGCACTACGCAGGTGTCCCGGTGCAGCGGACGGTCATCTTGGCGCACACCATTGCCGGACTCATGGCCGCAGTGGCTGGGCTCGTGCAGACCGCTTCCATCGCAGTGGGCAGTGTCCGGTTCGGACCGGAACTCGTCATGAACTCAATCGCCGCAACTATTTTGGGCGGCGTCATCTTCGGCAAGGGATCCGGCGGAGTGCTTGGGCCCTTCGTCGGTGTGCTTTGCTTTTCACTGCTGTTTGTTTTGATGACGGCGCTAGGCGTTCAGGAACACGGCAAGTTGGTTGCCCAGGGGGCAATCATCCTGCTCGCCGCCATCGTCTACGGCGTCAGAACGAGCAAATCCTGAACCCATTCAAAGGAGAAATTTAATGACAACCAACGACATTGTGGAGGGGGGAAAGCCCTTCCTGTTCGAAGGCAACGAAGTGGGTGTGCTGCTTTCGCATGGTTTCACCGGAACCACTTCAGGCATGCGTCCTCTAGGCGAGTACCTGAACAGAACGGAAGGCTGGACAGTGGCGGCGCCGTGCCTCAAAGGCCACGGAGAGACGCCACAAGCCATGTCTAGCACCACAGCAGAAGATTGGATTCGTTCGCTTGAGGAGGCGCTGCACACACTGCAGTCTCGTTGTAAGCATGTCTTCATGGCGGGGCTGTCTATGGGCGGCTGCTTGACCATGTACCTGGCCGCCAAGTATCCAGACGCATTCAAGGCGGTTGCTCCCGTCAACGCGTGCCTGGACTTCGGCGTGCCGGATTTTGCTGCGTGGGCATTTCATGAGGACGCACCGATCACCATCTTGGGTGTTGGCAACGACGTGAAGGATCCCGCAGTCAAAGAACTCGCATATTCGGAGGTTCCCGTGCGCTGTATCCGGGAAATCTACGGCCTTATGGCTGTGACGCGAGAAATGCTGCCGCGGGTAACCACCCCTACGCTGGTACTGGTTTCGCCGGAGGATCACGTCGTGCCGCCTTCCAACTCGTACGAGATCCTCCAAAAAGTTAGTTCGACGAAGCGGGAGATGATCGTTCTGAAAAACTCGTATCACGTCGCGACGATCGACTTCGACAAGGATGTGATCAACGAATCCGTCCGCCAGTTCTTCAGGCAGCAATTGGTCGCGCCGGCGGTTCGAGGGACCAATCAGCCGTGACGCACATACTTGCACTGGACCAGGGAACCACCAGCTCGCGGGCCATCGTCTTCGATCACGCTGGGGATCCCATCGTGGTCGCACAGAGGGAGTTCACGCAGATATTCCCCCGACCTGGCTGGGTCGAACATGACCCGAGAGAGATCTGGGCAACTCAGCATGCAGTCGCGTTGGAAGCGTTGCAGCGGCTGCAGGAGGTGCATGGAGCAAAGTCCTCTGAGGGGCTTGTCTCAGCGCTCGCGATCACCAATCAGCGGGAGACTGTCGTCGTGTGGGATCGAGTGACCGGTCAGCCGATCGCCAATGCCATCGTCTGGCAAGACCATCGAACCACGGACTGGTGCGACGAACTCCAAGCGGAAGGCTTCGAAGAGCGCGTACGGTCAAAGACTGGGTTGCTGCTTGATGCCTATTTCTCTGCGACCAAGATCCGTTGGCTGCTCGATACAGTCCCAGGCGCGCGCGAGCGGGCTGAAAGGGGCCGGCTTGCATGCGGAACCGTGGACAGCTGGCTGGTCTGGAACCTCACTGGTGGAGCGATGCACATCACGGACGCGAGCAATGCCTCTCGCACCATGCTGTTCAATATTCACACGCTGGCATGGGACGAACAGCTGTTGGACCTGTTCGGAATTCCAGCTTCGATGCTGCCCATGGTGGTTCCTTCGAGTGGGGTGGTGGCGGAGACGATGTCGTCCGTCCTGGGCTTCCCAATCCCTATCGCTGGGATCGCCGGTGACCAACAGGCGGCCACATTCGGCCAGGCTTGCTTCGAGCCGGGCATGGCGAAGAACACTTATGGCACAGGCTGCTTCATGCTAATGAATACGGGGTTGCGGCCGGTTGAAAGCCGTAGCAGGCTGCTCACCACGATCGGCTGGCGTGGTCCAGAGGAAGGGGCTACGCCCGCTTATTGCCTTGAAGGTGCGGTGTTCATGGCTGGGGCCACGGTGCAGTGGCTCCGAGATGGGCTGCAGATCATCCAGGCTTCGGCGGAAGTGGAGTCGCTGGCAGATCAAGTGGACGACACCGGCGATGTCTACCTCGTTCCTGCGTTCTCAGGTCTTGGGGCACCCTACTGGGACGGTCATGCAAGGGGAACCCTGGTCGGCATGAGCCGTGGCACGGGTCGCCCCCACCTTGCTCGTGCCGCTCTGGAAGCCATCGCATTGCAAACAGCCGATGTTTTCGAAGCGATGTCAGAAGACTCGCGAATTCCATTGCGCGAACTGCGCGTTGATGGCGGAGCCTCACGCAACAACATGCTGATGCAGATGCAGGCGGATTTCCTGGGGGCGCCTGTGGTCCGGCCCAAGGTGACGGAAACCACGGCACTCGGTGCAGCATACCTCGCGGGCCTAGCCACGGGTATGTGGAGTAGTGCGCAAGAGGTGTCGTCGATGTGGAAAGTGGATCGGAAATTTGAACCCACCTATTCCGCTGATCGCCGAGAGGAAAAGTTGCGACGTTGGCGCAAGGCGATAGAGCGAGCACGCAGTTGGACGGAATGAAAATGACGAATGAACAAATAGTGGGGCGGGAGGAACTGCTTGGTCGGCTCTCGACAGGCCGCATGTGGGACGTAGCGGTGATTGGCGGAGGCGCTACGGGGCTTGGCATCGCATTGGATGCCGCTTCGCGAGGACATTCGGTCGTGCTCGTGGAGGCTCTCGATTTCGCCAAAGGCACGTCTTCCAGGGCAACCAAGCTTCTGCATGGGGGCGTACGGTATTTGGCGCAAGGCAATGTGCGTCTGGTTTATGAAGCGCTGCGTGAGCGGGCCGTGATTCTCGGCAATGCTCCGCACCTCGCACAACGGCTGTCTTTCGTCATACCCGCGTATCGGCATTGGGATCGCTTCTTTTACGGCATGGGATTGACTGTCTACGACCTCCTGGCCGGTGGGCGAACCCTGGGCAAAACGCAATGGCTTGATTCACAGGAGACAATCCGTGCCCTGCCAACCGTGCGGCGCGAAGGCTTGGTCGGAGGCATCCGCTATTGGGATGCGCAGTTCGACGATGCAAGACTTGCACTTGCACTTGCCCGTACGGCAGTGCAGCAGGGCGCGACGGTGCTGAACTATTGTGTGGCGACAGAATTGCTGCACGAGGGCGCGCGTGTCGCCGGATTCACCTGCAAGGACCGAGAAACCGATGTGACGTATGTGGTCCGAGCGCGCTGTGTCATCAACGCCACTGGGGTATGGGCAGACGGAATGCGCCGATCCGACGCTCTAGGTCCGGCGGCTGCATTTAAGGAGCGTGTCCAGCCGGCCCGTGGAGCACACATTGTTCTCGACAAGGCTTTCCTGTCTTCCAACGAGGCACTGATGGTGCCCAAGACTACGGACGGACGGGTTCTATACGCGATTCCGTGGCAAGGCAAACTCCTTGCAGGTACCACTGATGTACCAGCGGCCAGACCTGACGCAGACCCCGTGGCGACCAATGACGAGGTCAGTTTCATCTTGCAGGAGCTTGGCCAATATCTGGACCGCCAGCCTACGCGGGATGACGTGCTGAGCACCTGGGCTGGTTTGCGTCCGCTTGTGCGCCCGGAGTCCGACGAGACGGCAACCAAGGCTATCAGCCGAGAACACGACATCCTCGTCAGCAGGACTGGCTTGGTCACTGTGACGGGGGGGAAATGGACGACCTACCGGGTAATTGCTCAAGACGCACTTAAGGCCTGCCATGACAACGGCCTGCTGCCAAAGTTGGCAGATTGTCGGACTCAGGAGCTTCGCTTGGTGGGTGCCACTGACGACCTGCCTGCCGGTGCGCTCTCCCGCTATGGATCGGAGGCGGAACTGGTGCAAGAGCTACCTGGAGCGGACATTGAAATAGTCCCTGGCCTGACCGAAGCTATGGTCCGGTTCGCTGCACGCCACGAGTTCGCGCGCACGGTGGACGACGTCTTGGCACGGCGTGTGCGCTTTCTCTTTCTGGATGCGCGCTTAGCGGCTAGCTGCGCAACGCGTGTGGCGGAAATCTTGCGCGAAGAAGTTTCAAGCGATCCGGCATTGAGCGAGTTCCAAAGGTTGGCGACTCAGTATGCCCGTGCGGCATAGCGGCGCATCTACTCACGGAGAAGAAATGACAAAGCGGATCATGTGTTTCGGAGATTCACTCACGTGGGGCTGGAAGCCCACCCTTGCGGGTATTCCAGTCGAGAGGTATCGCAAGGAGGAGCGCTGGACGGGCGTGCTGGCCCGTGAGTTGGGCAGCAACTTTGAAATCATCGAAGAGGGGCTGAGCGGCCGCACAACAAACGTCGATGATCCCTTGGATCCGCGCCTGAACGGCGCGATGTATTTGCCTTCCGCGCTGGCATCACACCTACCGCTGGATCTTGTGGTCTTAATGCTTGGCACTAATGACACAAAGGCCTACTTCAACCGAACTCCATTCGAGATTGCGGCCGGCGTCTCGACGTTGGTGGGGCAGATTGCTTTGTCTATGGGCGGCGTCGGCACCGCATATCCAGCGCCGCGAGTTCTCCTGGTAGCACCACCGCCATTGGCCGCGGAGATGCCAAGTGCATGGTTCGCCGAACTGTTCAAAGGCGGCCGCGCCAAGACGCTTCAGATGGCGCAGCTCTACCGCGACCTCGCGACCTTCGCACAGATCCCGTTCTTCGAAGCCGGCTCGGTACTCGCCACCGAGGGGGTAGACGGAATTCATTTCTCTGAAGGGAACAACGTGGCTCTGGGCACTGCACTAGCGGAGGCAGTCAACTCACAGGGTTTCTGTCGCTGAGCGCCAGTCTGGCCTCCGTGTTCTCGTTAATTCAACGCCTTTGAACAGCCAAGAAAAGTGACCAATAGCCAACCGAAGTCCGTACCACCAAGAGCACGGCAGAACGAGAAGCCGCTGGTGGACGACATTCGTTTGCTTGGTCGCATTCTGGGCGACGTGATCCGGGACCAGGAGGGCGTGGCCGCGTATGAGCTGGTCGAGCAGGTGCGCAAGCTCTCCGTGGCCTTCCGCCGCGATGCCGACCAGGAGGCCGACCGCGCGCTCAAGAAGCTGCTCAAGTCCCTGTCGGGCGACCAGACGGTGAGCGTGATCCGCGCCTTCACCTACTTCAGTCACCTGGCCAACCTGGCCGAAGACCGCCACCACATCCGCCGCCGCGCCGTGCACGAACGCGCGGGCGACACGCAAGAGGGCAGCATCGAAGTGGCCCTGTCGCGCCTGCGCTGGGCTGGCATTGCGCCCAAGACCATCTCGCAGACGCTGGCGGGCAGCTACGTGGCCCCCGTGCTCACCGCCCACCCCACCGAGGTGCAGCGCAAGAGCATCCTGGACGCCGAGCGCGACATCGCCCAGCTGCTGGCCACGCGCGACGACATCCAAGTGCGTGCGCAGCTCTACAACAGTGCCAAGGACGCCCTCACGCCGCGCGAGCTGGCGGCCAACGAAGCC
>Ga0187845_1000089_pt1 | contig 47859 bp, 44 predicted proteins | sample SpaLakP09_SKY_68_FD_134515 | JGI IMG/M metagenome (GOLD analysis project Ga0187845, IMG submission 134515) | Oligotrophic lake water microbial communities from Sparkling Lake, Wisconsin, USA - SP09_SKY_68 | ecosystem: Environmental > Aquatic > Freshwater > Lake | place: USA: Sparkling Lake... | reverse complement strand
GTACAGGGTGAGCACATGGGCGTTGGGGTCGAAGGCCACGGCAAACGCGCGTTCCAGGTCGGCGTGCAGCGCCGCAATCTGCGGTGCCAGCCGCGCCTGGGCCTGGCGTTCGGCCCACAGCAGCTTGGCGCCGAACTCGCTGAGCTGCGCCGACTGGCCCTTGCCCCAGATGATCAGCTCGCCGCCCAGCTGGTCCTCCCAGCGCTTGAGCGCGCCCCAGACATGGCGGTATGAGAGGTCCAGCGCCCGCGCGGCACCCGAGATGGAGCCATGTTCTGCCACGGCCTGCAGCAGCTCGGGCAGCGGGTTGCGGATGAGGGCGTTGCCTGCATCCTTGCTGAGTGTGTAGTGAAGTTGGACCCTATGCACGGACGTTCATATCGCTGGATATTGGATGGGTGCCTACGATAGCCCAAACCGATCCTCTGGCCCATGTCTACTCTCACCGAAAGCGCGGTCACAGCGCTGCAGCTCACCCTCTCCTCCGACCCCGTCCTCTGGACCATTGTGGGCCGCTCCCTGTCTGTCAGTGCCACCGCCTGCCTGCTGGCCTGCGGCATGGGCCTGGTGCTGGGCGCCTGGCTGGGCGTGGCCCGTTTCGTGGGGCGCGGGGCGGTGCTGGCGGTGCTCAACACCCTGCTGGCCGTGCCCTCGGTGGTGGTGGGGCTGGTGGTGTATCTGGTGCTCTCGCGCAGCGGTCCGCTGGGGTCGCTGGGCTGGCTGTTCAGCTTCAAGGCCATGGTGCTGGCGCAGGCCATTCTGGTGCTGCCGGTGGTCACGGCGCTCACGCGCCAGGTGGTGGAAGACGCCGAACGCGCGCATGGCGAGCAGCTGCGCTCCATGGGCGCAGGCCCGCTGCTGCGGGCCCTGTTGCTGGCCTGGGACGAGCGCTATGCGTTGCTCACGGTGCTGCTGGCGTCGTTCGGCCGTGCCATCTCCGAGGTGGGCGCGGTGATGATTGTGGGCGGCAACATCGACGGCTTCACGCGCGTGATGACCACTGCCATTGCACTGGAGACCAGCAAGGGCGACCTGCCTCTGGCGCTGGCGCTGGGCATCATCCTGCTGGCTGTGGTGCTGGCGCTCAATGTGCTGATTGCGCTGCTGCGCCGCTGGCGCGAGCGGGTGGATGGTTCAGCAAGCGGCACGGCGGTGGGGGTGGCGGCATGAGCGGCCTGCCAGACACCCCCTGGGCCGACCTGCGCCAGGTGACGGTGCGCTATGGCCGCGTGCCTGCGCTGGAGCAGGTCACGCTGTGCATCACCCCCGGCGAGCGCGTGGCGCTGGTGGGCGCCAACGGCAGTGGCAAAAGCACCTTGCTGCGCGTGCTCAATGGCCTGGCAGGCACACAGGCCGGGGGCCTGCACTGCGACGCCACCTTGCGCCAGGCCATGCTGTTCCAGCGCCCGCACATGCTGCGCACCAGCGCGCAGAACAACGTGGCACTGGGCCTGTGGTTGCGTGGCACGCGCTGGCGCGATGCGCGGCTGCAGGCGCTCACGGCGCTGCAGCGCGTGGGCCTGCAGGACATCGCCGCGCAGAACGCCCGCACGCTGTCGGGCGGCCAGCAGCAGCGTGTGGCGCTGGCCCGTGCCTGGGCCCTGCGGCCCGACGTGCTACTGCTCGACGAGCCCACCGCCAGCCTCGACCCCCATGCCAAGCGCGAGGTCGAAGCCCTGATGGCCGACTTTGCCGCCAGCCACGGCGCGGCGGGCCCGGCCCACCCGGTGACCATGGTGTTCAGCAGCCACAACCTGGGCCAGGTCAAGCGCCTGGCCAGCCGCGTGATCTACCTGGAGCACGGCCGCCTGGTGGCCGACCTGCCGGTGCACGACTTTTTCAACGGCCCCCTGCCGGAGGCCGCCCGTTTGTTTGTCAAAGGAGAACTGGGATGATGGCGATGACGAGAAACTTCAAGCTTTTTAAGCCTCTTGCGCGCGTCCAGTATGCGCTGATAGCTACTATTTTTGTAGCATATGGCTCCGCATCGGCCCAGAACATCACCATGGCGTCCACCACGTCCACCGAGCAGTCGGGCCTGTTTGGCCACCTGATGCCCGAGTTCAAGAAGGCCAGCGGCCTGGACGTGAAGGTGGTGGCCCTGGGCACCGGCCAGGCCCTCGACATGGCGCGCCGGGGCGACGCCGATGTGCTGTTCGTGCACGACCAGGTGGCCGAAGAAAAGTTTGTGGCCGACGGCTGGGGCGTGAAGCGCTACCCCGTGATGTACAACGACTTCATCCTGATCGGCCCCAAGGACGACCCGCTGGGCACCAAGGGCAAGGACATCGTGGCCGCGCTGCAGAAACTGGCCACGGCCAACGGCAACTTTGTCTCGCGCGGCGACAAGAGCGGCACGCACGCGGCCGAGCTGCGCTACTGGAAGCTCGCGGGCGCCGACGCGGCCAAGGGCAGCGGCTACAAGGAATGCGGCTGCGGCATGGGCCCGGCGCTCAACATCGCTGCGTCGAGCAACGCTTACGTACTGGCCGACCGGGGCACCTGGCTCAACTTCAAGAACCGCGCCGACCTGGCCGTGCTGGTCGAAGGCGACACCAAGCTCTTCAACCAGTACGGCGTGATGGTGGTCAACCCCGCCAAGCACCCGCATGTGAAGGCGCAGGACGCGCAGAAGTTTGTGGACTGGGTGGTGTCGCCCGCCGGCCAGCAGGCCATCGCGGGCTACAAGATCGGGGGCGAGCAGCTGTTCTTCCCCAACGCAGCGAAGTGAGCGGGCGCCATGGCACGCCGTTCCCTGGTGGCTGCGGCTGCAGCCGCCGTGTGGGCCCTGGCCGGTTGCTCGGCGGGCCCCGCCAAGGCGCCCGTGGCTGACGCGCCCCCTGTGCTGGTCCATGCGGCTGGCAGCCTGCGCGAGGCCTTCACCGAGATCGCACGCGACCACGAAGCGCGCACGGGCCAGAAAGTGGCGCTGGCCTTTGGCGCCTCGGGCCTGCTGCGCGAGCGCATCGAAAAAGGCGAGCCCGCGCAGGTGTTTGCCTCGGCCGACACCGACCATCCCCAGCGCCTGGCGGCCCGGGGCGGCTGGTCGGCCCCCGTGGTGTTCACACGCAACGCGCTGTGTGCGCTGACCAGCGAGCAGATCAGCGCCACGCCCGACACCCTGCTGGCCACCTTGCTGCGCAGTGATGTGCGCGTGGGCACCTCCACGCCCAAGGCCGACCCGTCGGGTGACTACGCCTGGGCGCTGTTCCGCCTGGCCGACCGGGTGCAAGCGGGCGCCTACGCGCAGCTGGACGCCAAGGCGCTGAAGCTCACCGGTGGTGCCGATTCGCCCAAGCCACCGGCAGGCCGGGGCACCTATGCCTGGGTGATGGACCAGCGCCAGGCCGATGTGTTCCTGACCTACTGCACCAACGCCGTGGCCGCACAGGCTGAGGTGCAGCGTCTGCGCGTGGTGCAGTTGCCGCTCGCGCTGCAAGTGGGCGCAGCCTATGGCCTGACGGTGCGCGCCGATGCGCCTGCGGCAGCGCAGGCCTTTGCCGAGGCGCTGCGCCAACCGGCGGCGCAGGCGGTGCTGCGGCGGCTGGGGTTTGGGGCGCCCTGACCACTGTGCGCAGCGGGCGTTGATTTGGTGTGCACACGCCGCGCCCTCCTGCCTAGTGGGGCGGCACGGCGTGTTTTTTTAGCCGCTTTTAGTCGTCATCCCGGTGGTGGCTGCTGCGCCAGATGGCCCGCACCAGCCACAGTCCACACACCACCGCACCAAAGAAGCCCAGAAAACCAAATGCGGGCAGCCCGAACAGCGTGGGCCCGCCCTTCACAGTCATCACTATGGACGAGCCGATGATCAGCGCCGCAATCACCAGCGCCATCGCCAGGCGGTTGGCCGAGCGGTCGATCTGGTCGCCCACGCGCTTGAGGTGGGCCAGTTCGATGCCCACCTGCAGGTGCCCGCGCCGCGCATTGCGCAGCAGCCGTCCTATGTCGTCCGGCAGCTGCTCCGCCGTGGCCAGCACCCGCCGCAGCGCGGTCCAGGCGCGCCCGGCCAGCGCCTCGGGGCGGTAGCGGCGGCGCACCACCTGCTGGAGCACGGGCAGGGTCTCGGTGGCCATATGAAAGCCCGGGTCCAGGTTGCGGCCCATGCCTTCGAGCGAGATGAAGGCCTTGATCAGCAGCGCCAGGTCGGGCGGCAGGCCCAGGCGGTGCTCGCGCAGGATGGCGCTCACGTCCGCCAGCATCTGGCCCAGGCTCAGCTGCGCCAGCGGCACGCCGTGGTACTGATCCACAAAGGCCTCGACCTCGGTTTCGAGCTGGCCCAGGTTCAGGCCCGGCGCGTCGCCCGTCCAGTCCAGCAGCACATCGGCCACCACCTGGGGCTGGTGCTCCACCAGGCCCAGCAGCAGCTGCAGCAGCTCGTCGCGCCGCCGCTGCGACAGCCGCCCCACCATGCCGAAGTCAATGAAGGCAATGCGGTTGCCCGGCAGGTAGAACACGTTGCCCGGGTGCGGGTCGGCGTGGAACAGGCCGTCTTCCACGATCATCTTGATCACGGCCTGCGCGCCCCGCTGCGCCAGCACGCGGCGGTTGAAACCCGCCTCGGGCGTGAGCGCGGCCAGCGCACTGCCGGGCGTGCCGTCGATGAAGTCCTGCACGTTGATGCGCTCGTGTGTGTAGGCCCAGTGCACGCGCGGGATCACGATGTGGGGCAGCGCTTCGGCCATGTTGGCGGCAATGCGCTCGGCCTGGCGGCATTCGCCCGCCAGGTCCAGCTCGCGCCGCAGCGAACGTGCAAATTCGCGCACCAGCTGCTGCGGCCGGTAGGGCTTGAGCGCGGGCAGCTCGGCCTCGGCCAGCGCGGCCAGGCGCTGCAGCAGGCGCAGGTCGGCGTGGATGGTGTCGGCAATGCCCGGGCGGCGGATCTTGACGATGACCTCGGTGCCGCCATGCAGGCGGGCGCGGTGCACCTGGGCGATGGAGGCAGCGGCCAGCGGCATGGTGTCGAACCAGGCAAACACCTCCTCGGGCTCGGCGCTCAGGTCTTCGCGCAGTTGCGGGCGCAGTGCGTCGATGGGCACGGCGGGCACCTGGCTGTGCAGCTTCTCGAACTCGGCAATCCACTCGGGGCCAAACAGGTCGGCCCGGCCTGCGAGGATCTGGCCGAACTTCACAAACGTCGGGCCCAGCTCTTCGAGCGCCAGCCGCACCTGCACCGGCGGCTCCACGCGGGCCAGGTCGGCAGCGTGTGCCCAGTTCAGCGCCTGGCCCGCGCGCTCCAGCCGGTCGGCCAGGCCCAGGCGGCGCACGGTGTCGCCAAAGCCGTGGCGCACCATCACGCCCAGGATTTCCTTCAGGCGCCCTAGGTCGCGGGCGGTGTCCAGCGTTTCGATGAGCATGGGGCCATCATAGGTTCAGACGCCCAGGGCGGGCTTGTTCACCATCAGGTAGAACACCACGGCCATCGCCACAAAGGCCGGGTAGCCCAGCGCCTCCCACCAGCGCGCATACCGCCAGTACAGCGGGGGCAGCACGCCATCGCCCTGCACGGCCTGCGCAGCCATGTCGCGCATGCGCAGTTGCAGCCACACCACGGGCAGCCAGCAGGCCCCGGCCACCAGGTACAGCGCAATGGAAGCTGCCAGCCACGGCGTGCTCCAGGGCAGGCCCGCCATCGCCGCCATGACCAGCCCGGTGGCGGGCTGGATGAGCACCGTGGGCGTGGTGAACCACCAGTCCGCCCGCACCACCAGGCGCGTGACCACGGCCTGCGCCTGCACATTGCCGCTGCGGTTGGTGAAGAACATGTAGAACGCCGAGCCCAGCCCGGTGCCCACCAGCAGCACGCTGGAGACGATGTGCAGCCACTTGAGGGTGAGGTACAGGCTCATGGGGACTTTGTGCGTTCGTCTTGCAGCAGCACCAGCAGGATGGCGGCAATGGGCAGGTTTTTGGTGAGCGGGCCCAGCGGGTGTAGCCACCAGGACGGGTCGATGGCGCTGGCCAGCAGGGTCATGATCCCCATCAGCACCAGGGCTGCAAGGTAGGCGGCTCGGCCGGGGCGCCAAGCCATCCAGACGCCCAGCGCCGCGTCGGCGGCGGCACCGGCCAGGATGAGTGAGGGCGCCAGCCCGGCGATGTTGGTCCATGCAGGGGGCAGGCTGACCAGCAGCGCACGGCTTTGCCCGTTCAGTTCCACCACGCTCACCAGGGCCGTGGCCAGCCACACGAAGACGAGGCTCCAGCGCAGCAAACCATGCGCGGCGGGCGTCATGCCTCCTCCACGGTGTCTGTCACCATGCCCCACTTCGCAAACTCGGGCGCAAAAGACGCCAGCGGCAGCAGGCCGGTGCTGGTATGGGCGCCAGTGGGCAGGCCCTCCCCGGCGGCCAGTTGCCGGGCCAGCAGGATGGTGGCCATGCAGGGGATCTCGGGGCCGTGGTCGTGGACGGCCGCAATGTGCCACGCGCGTTGGCGCGGTTGGCCCTGGGCGTCGGCACCTGCCACGCGCACCACCATGCCGCCCAGCGGGGTGCCCAGGGCGTCGAGCACGCCGCCGGTGCGGTGCATCAGCCCCGCCAGCTTTTCGGGGTGGGGCAGCAGCCCCCAGTGGCGCAAGGCGGCCAGGGTGGCGAAGCTGCGCTGCGCGATGCCCACTTCCAGCGCGGCGCGGAACAGGACGCTATCGCGCACCCGGTAGTGGGCCGGGAAAATCTCCAGATCCGGGATATCGCACACCGCCCCCAGGCGTGGCCGCAGGCGGTGGAACTGCACCGGCGTGGGCGCTGCCCAGCCCCGGCGGGCTTGCCAGCGGCCGCCTTCCCACACGGGAATCGGCAGCCCGCAATAGCTCAGCACGGCGGCCAGCGTGGCCTCGCCACGTGGCGCGCGCTGTGCAGGGGCGATGCAGATGTCGATGCTGTCGATGTGCTGCCAGCCTGCGCACAGGTGGTCGATGACGGCCGACGACAGCGCGGGCACGGTGCTGGCCCCGGTGACGGCGGTGCGCCCGGCCGCTGCAAACGTGGCCTGCAGCGCCGCCGGAAAGTCGCACACAAACCGGCGCCCGTCGGCCAGGTCGATGTAGTGCGCGCCTGCCTCGGCGGCCGCCTGGGCCACGCCATAGGCCTGGGCCTGGAAGGGGCCCGCCGTGTGGATCACCAGGCCCACGCCCAGCGCGCGCAGCCGGTCGGCCAGGCCGGGCGCTTGGTGGTCCAGCGCGATGCCTTGCGCGCCGTGGCCCAGGGTGTGCGCCAGGGCCTGGGCGCGGGTGGCATTGCGGCCTGCTACCAGCAGTTCGATGCCATGGTCGGTGGCCGGGTCGCCCGCCAGTGCGCGGCAGATGCGTGCGCCAAAGTTGCCGTAGCCGCCCAGGACCAGGGTTTTGAGGGCTGCCATCGTTCAGGCCCCGCGCGGCTTGGGGTGCAAGCCTTCAAGGCGTCGCGCGTTCGCACCGGTCGTTAATCGTCTGCATTGTTTTTTCCATGCCATGACCACCCTGTCCTCCCCTTTGCGCTTTGTTTCTGCGGGCCATCATACGGTCGATGGGGGCCGGTTTCGGGCGGGGTCAGTTCACGATGGCAACGCCCTTCACCTGGGCAAACACCGCCCGGCCCGGCGCCAGCGCCAGCGCCTGGGCCGACCGCTGGGTGACCCGCGCCAGCAGCCGCGTGGCCCCGGCATCCAGCGCCACCATGCACTGGCCCGGGCTGTCTTCGGCCACGGCCACCACGGTGGCGGGCAGGATGTTGAGGATGCTGCTGTCGCTGGGCGCGGCCAGGGCCAGGCTCACGTCGCGGGCCTGCACGCGCAGGCGCAGTGCCTCGCCCGGCGCACGCGCCGTGGGGCTGACCAGCAGCAACTGCCCGCCGCTGAACCCCACGGTGGTGACGTGGTCGTGCGCATCGTGTTGCTGCACCGTGCCTTCGATCACCGTGGCGGCTGCATCGCCATGGGCCAGGGGCAGGTCCAGGCGGGCGATCAGCTCGCCCGTGGGGCCCTGGGCCAGCACGCGGCCTTCGCGCATCAGCACCATGTGGCTCGCCAGCCGCGCGACCTCGTCGATGGCATGGCTCACGTACAGCACGGGGATGTCGAGCGTGCGGTGCAGCGTCTCCAGATAGGGCAGGACTTCGGCCTTGCGCTGGGCGTCCAGCGCGGCCAGGGGTTCGTCCATGAGCAGCAGGCGCGGGCTGGTGGCCAGCGCGCGCGCAATGGCCACGCGCTGGCGCTCACCGCCCGACAGGGCCTGGGGCTTGCGCTCCATCAGGTGGCCGATGCCCAGCAGTTCCACGGCCTGCTCCAGCGCCACCTGGCGGCGCGCGGGCGGCGTGCGCTGCAGGCCGTAGGTGATGTTGCCGCGCACGTTCAGGTGGTCGAACAGGCTGGCTTCCTGGAACACGTAGCCCAGCGCGCGTTCGTGGGTGGCGCGCCAAAGGTGGGCGTCGTCGTCCTGCCAGACATCGCCATTGACCACTACGCGGCCGGGCTGGGCGCGGGCCAGTTCCAGGTTCGGACGGTTGCGGGTCAAGCCCGCAATGGCGCGCAGGCAGGTGGTCTTGCCGCAGCCCGAGGGGCCGAACAGCGCCGTCACGCCGCGCCCGGGCAGGTGTAGATCCACGTCCAGCGTGAAGCCGGGGCGCGCCAGGTGCAGGCGGGCGTCGATGGAGGGCAGGGGCGGTGCGGTTTCTATCATTGCCTCACGACACCATGGACGCGCGGCGCCGCGTGAGGTTCAGGCCCAGCAGCACGAGGAAAGAGAACACCACCATGCCTCCGGCCAGCCAGTGCGCCTGGGCGTATTCCAGCGCCTCCACATGGTCGTAAATCTGCACCGATACGACACGCGTCACGCCGGGGATGTTGCCGCCCAGCATGAGCACCACGCCAAATTCGCCCACGGTGTGCGCAAAGCTCAGGATGGCGGCGGTGATGAAGCCCGGGCGGGCCAGTGGCAACGCCACTGTAAAGAACCGGTCGATAGGCCCTGCACCCAGGGTGGCGGCAGCCTCCAGTGGCCGGGTGCCGATGCTTTCAAACGCGTGCTGCAGTGGCTGCACCGCAAACGGCAGCGAGTAGATGAGCGAGCCCACCACCAGCCCCCAGAAGGTGAAGGGCAAGGTGCCCAGCCCCAGGCTTTGGGTGAATTGCCCGATGGGGCCTTGGGGGCCCAGGGTGATCAGCAGATAGAAACCGATCACCGTGGGCGGCAGCACCAGGGGCAGTGCCACCACCGCCGACACCGGCCCACGCCAGCGCGATGGCGTGTGCGCCAGCCACCAGGCCAGCGGCGTGCACAGCACCAGCAGGAGGACCATGGTGGTGCCCGCCAGCCGCAGCGTGAGGCCTATGGCTGCCAGGTCAGCGCTGGAGAAGGGCATGGGTGTCGAATAGAGTTTTTGCGGTCGCGCGGTCTTTGGTCTTGTCCGGCAGCGCGTTCGATTCATCAGAGCCGTTCGGGCTGAGCTTGTCGAAGCCTCGCGCAGCGCTTCGACAAGCTCAGCGTGATCGGCTTTGCTTACTTAAGTTGATGCACAACGGCCTCAGAAACTATAGCCGTAGGACTTGATGATGCCCTTGGCCTTGTCACCCTTGAGGTACTGCATCAGCGCCAGGGCCGCCGCATTGCCCTTGCCTGTCTCCAGCAGGGCTGCATCCTGGCGGATGGGCTCGTGCAGGTCGGCAGGCACCTGCCAGGCCGAGCCGCTCATGATCTTGCCGTCGGCCATCACCTGCGACAACGCCACAAACCCCAGTTGCGCATTGCCGGTGGCCACAAACTGGTGGGTCTGGGCAATGTTCTCGCCCTGCACAAAACGCGGCTGCAGCCGCGTGGTCACGCCCAGCTTGTCCATGGCCTGCATGGCGGCCAGGCCGTAGGGGGCGAGCTTGGGGTTGGCCAGGGCCAGGTGCTTGAAGTCGCCGGTCTTGAGCACGGCGCCCTGGGCGTCCACATAGCCAGGCTGGGCGCTCCACAGCACCAGCGTGCCGATGGCGTAGGTGAAGCGCGTGTTGGCCACGGCCTTTCCTTCTTTCTCCAGCCGGGCGGGGGTGGTGTCGTCAGCCGACAGCAGGATCTGGAACGGTGCGCCATGGGTGATCTGCGCGTAGAACTTGCCCGTGGCGCCAAACGACAGCTCGGCCTTGTGGCCGGTGTCGGCCTCGAAGGCTGCAGCGATCTTCTGCATGGGGGCCGTGAAGTTGGCGGCCACCGCGACGGAGACGGTATCGGCCTGCGCCGCCTGCAAGCAGGCCAGGGCCAGGCCGGTCAAGACAACGAGAGAGCGGAGTGCGGGAGCGGGGTGGCGGAGCATGGCGGTGGGTGCGATGGATTCGCTATTCACAATTGGAATAGCGAGTATAGACACCCGCAAATGACCTGGCTGCAATGGCCGGGCCAGGAAAAAGGAACGAGGGGGCGCAGAGGGGGTGGCCTGCCTGTGGCGCAACCGCGCAGCAGGGCGCCTGACTCACGCCTGATTCACATCAGTCTTCGATACACACCTGGTTGCGCCCTTGGGCCTTGGCCCGGTAGAGCGCCGCATCGGCCCGCTTGAGGGTGGCCTCGATATCCGCATCGCCCGGGCCCCATTGCGCCAGCCCGACGGAGGCCGTGACATGCACCGCGCGCCCATCGCGCAGGGCCACGGCGGTGGTCTGCAGGGCCAGGCGCAGGCGTTCGGCCGCAGTCACCGCTTCGGCCAGCGGGGTGCCGGGCATGAGCACGGCAAACTCTTCGCCGCCGATGCGCGCGGGCAGGTCGATGCTGCGCAGCTGGGCCACCAGCAGCTGCGCCAGCTGCACCAGCACATCGTCGCCCCCGGCGTGGCCGTATTCGTCGTTGATCTTCTTGAAAAAGTCCACGTCCAGCATCAGCACACAGAACACCTGCATGCTGCGGCGGCTGCGCGCGATTTCGTGTTCGGCCTTGTCGTAGAAGTCGCGCCGGTTGCTCAGGCCGGTCAGCGCGTCGCTGCGCGCCATGCGCTCCAGCTGGGCCTGCACACGCTTCTTCTCGGTGTGGTCGAACACCGTGGAGCGGCTGGCCACAAAGCGGCCCTGGGCATCGTGGATGGCGGTGGCGCTGATCAGGATGGGCATGGCCTCGCCGGACGCGGTCAGCAGCTCCATCTCCAGGTCCTTGATGTGCCCTTCGTGCATGAACTGGGGAAAGCGGTCCTGGAAGATCTGCTGGCTGGCCGGTGTCAGGAAGTCGGCATAGGCCCGGCCCTGCACCAGTGCCAGCGGCAGGCCCAGCCATTGCAGCTCGGTCTGGTTCATGCGCAGCACGCGGCCTTCCTGGTCGAGCGAGTGGTAGCCGCAGGGTGCGTGGTCGTACAAATCCTGCACCTGCTCGCGTGCGTTCACGGCCACGTCGCGGTCACCGCGCATGGCCGCCTCGCTGCGCTGGGTGGCATCAAACTGCTCGGCAATGGCCGCAAGCTCTGACACCCGCAGGGGCACGGGCCTGCTGCGGGGATCGGCAGACCCGTTCATGGCGTGGGCCACGGCCTTCATCTGGCGCAGCAGGTAGCGCGAGAACGCCATGGCAGTGACCACCGACAGCCCCATCCACAGCAGGCCCAGGCCCGCCATGTGCCACAGCATGTCCGTCAGGGGGCCGTGCAGGATGGTCTGCGGCACGGCCACGCCCAGGTACCAGTCAAAACCGAACACGGGCCGCACCAGGTTCATGGTGGGCGTGCCCTCCAGCCTGGCACCCAAAAAGGGGGTGGGTTTTCCGGCGGAGAGGATGCCTTGCCGGAACGATGCGCTGGCCGGTTTGCCCACATACCGCGCCGCATCGTGGCTGCGCGCCACCACGATGCCTTCGGCGTCGGTGATGCCCGCAATCCAGCCTGCGGGCAGGCGTTCAGCGGCCACCAGGCTGTTGAGCGAGTCCACGGCCAGGATGCCGCGCAAGGCGTAGGTGGCCTCGCCCTCGCGCGCCAGCGGCACGGTGAGTGCGACCACCTGGACAGGGCTCACCGGGGACGGGAATGGGCCCGATATGTTGGGGCTCTGGGTGCGCAGCGCGGCGGCAACGTGGCCGGCGGCGCTCACGGGCAGATCGGTGCGCCCAAACGGGGCGGCCGTCAGGAAAAGGATGCGGTCCTGGGTGACCAGGGTGATCGCGCGGATGTCGGGGTCGCGGGCGACAACACGCTTGGCGTGGAGGTACAGGCCGGGCGCGTCCAGCGCCAGGGCGGCATCGGATTCGGCCAGCGCGTTGAGGGTGCCCAGGGTGCTGTGCAGCTTTTCGGCCACGCTGTGGGCCAGCTCGTCGCTGCGGCGCTCCAGCTGCTCCACCAGGGTGCGCTGCTGGAACTCCTTGAACTCCCACACCACCGACAGCGCAAACACCAGCAGCGGCAGGGTCGTCAGCAGCGACAGGCCCAGCAGCCACATGCGCAGGCGCAGGCGCACGGTGCGTGGCGGGAGCGTGGTGGGGTGCATGGGCCGCAGCGTAGCCGCTTTTGGGGCGTGGCGAAACGCTGTTTTGCCCGGGGCCCCGGTCGGCTGCAACCGCCGCGTTTCAGGGGTGGTGCGGCCCCGTGGTGCCGGGTGTGGTGAGCCAGGCCACGGCCCGGCGGGCCAGCGGGGCAGCCAGCATCACGGCCGGGAACGCCAGCAGCCACGCGGTCAGCCAGGCGCTCATCCACGGGCCCACAAAACCCTGGTGGGGCGGGAGGCTGCGGTAGGTGGCAATGCCCGACACCAGCAGTGACATGGTGCCCGACAGGATCAGGCTGAACAGCGCAGGGCCGTAGCGGGCGGGGATCATGCCGCGATCTCCTCGTGGGGCGGGTGTGCGACTGCCGCACCCAGGCGCAGCAGGGTGCGCGCGAAATGTCGGCCAAACATCCGGGCCGTCTTCACATCGCCCGGGGCAAAAGCGTCGGCGGGCGATCCGTGGCCTGCCTGCGCCATCAGGCCCGACCACGAGCCCAGCCGGTTCGCGGCCTCGTCGTACGGCACACCGGCATGCTGCTCGGGCAGGATGGGGTTGCCCACCCACACCATGCCGTGCTGCATGGCAAACACAAACATCGACAGCAGCGTGGATTGCTTGTCACCCGCAGGCAGCGTCGACACGGTGAAGCCTGCTGCAAGCCGGTTCTTGAGCTGCTGCGTCTTCCACAGGCGGCCGGTGGCGTCCATGAAGGTCTTGAACGGCCCGGACACCCCGCCCAGGTAGGTGGGCGAGCCGAGGATGACGCCGTCGTAGCGCAGCAGGGCGTCGGGGGTGTGGGCCAGGTCTTCGGCCCGGACCAGTTCGGCCTGGATGCCGGGCACGCCCTGGGCGCCCTGGCAGACCTGCTGCGCGATGTGGGCGGTGTGGCCGTGGGCGCTGTGATAAATGATGGCGATGTGTTGCATGGTGTGGATTCCTTGGGTGGTTTCTGAGGGGGGCTTCTGGGGGAGCGCGCGCGAGACGGTCATCGTGAAACCAGGCCGATGGCCAGCGCGGACAGGTACAGGCCGAAGCCAAAAACGGTGTGGTTGGCCAGGCTGCGCAGGCAGTTCTTGAGCGGCGTGGGCGTGCGCGATGCGGCAAAGCCCGCGCCCATGGCCGGTTGCATCACCAAAAGCGGCGCGGCCACGGTACCGACGCCCAGGGCCAGTGCGGGCAGCAGGGTGGGGCTGCGCACCCAGTCCGCGCCCTGAATGCCCACCAGCACCGTGGCAAAGCCCACGCCCACGGCGTAGTGCGTGAGCCAGCCCCAGGCTTTTTCACCCTGGATGGGCGCCGCCTTGGCGATGGCCATGTGGGCGAATTGGCCGCGCAGCAGGTGGCCCACCCAGCGGCCGATGAACGCGAAGTTGAGCGTGGGCACGCCCAGGCGCTGGAGCAGCACCAGCCAGGCGTCCATGACGGCGGTGGCGCCCACGCCGATCAGCAGGGCGAGCGGGAGGTCTTGCCATTGAAATGCCATAAAAAACTCCTTGGACGGTTGCCGTGAAAACGGGTTGAATTCACGGTTAAATGGACTGTAGAAGTTCAAGTCAACTTGAAGTCAAGGGCTTGCTGGAGGTTTTTTATGGACATTGCAGAAGTTGCCAAACGCTCGGGCCTGCGGGCATCGACGCTGCGGTACTACGAAGAAAAGGGGCTGGTGCACTCGGTGGCCCCGCCCGGCGAGCGGCGCCGGTTTGCGCCCGGCGTGCTGGACCAGCTGGCGCTGATTGCGCTGGGGCAGTCGGCGGGGTTCTCGCTGGACGAAATCCGTTCCATGTTCCTGCCCGGCGGCGAGCCTCACATCGACCGGCAACTGCTCTCGGCCAAGGCCGACGAGCTGGATGCCATGGTCAAGCGCCTCAAGGCCATGAGCAACGGCCTGCGCCACGCAGCGGCCTGCCCGGCCGAGAGCCATGCGCAATGCCCGTCCTTCCAGCGGCTGCTGAAGGCGGCTGCGGATGGCGCGCTGGCGCGTCAGAAAAAGTTGGCGAAGCCGGTCAAGGGGCTGCGCCGCAAGGCGGGCTGAAGAGCCTGTGTGGCGGGCCCTGTGAGGCATCATCGGCCCATGTCTGCTTCACTCTCCCTTACCGACGCGCTGGGCCATGCGCTGACCGACAAACGTATCGACATCCTGCGCCAGATTGGCGCCTGCGGCTCCATCTCGCAGGCCGCCCGCGCCGTGGGCGTGAGCTACAAGGCCGCGTGGCAGGCGGTGGACACACTCACCAACCTGGCGGGCACACCGCTGGTGGCCCGCGCTGTGGGCGGGGCGGGGGGCGGCGGCGCGCAGCTGACCGAGGCAGGCCACCAGCTGTTGGCCGCCGCTGATGCGATGGCGCAGGCGCGGGGCGCCGTGCTCTCACGCTGGCAGGCCACGCCCCACGCGGGCCCGGCGCTGGCGCGGCTGGCGGTGCGCACCAGCATGCGCAACCAGCTGCCCTGCGTGGTGGACCGGCTCGCGGTACAGGGGCAGATCGTGTGTGTGCACCTGCGGCTGGAGGGGGAGGGCGCAGGCGCCGTGTCGCTGGCCTCGCGCATCACCCGTGAGAGCGCCGAACTGCTGGGCCTGCAGCCAGGGCTGGCCGTGCTGGCGCTGTGCAAGGCCACGGCGGTGCGGGTGGAGCGTGGCGGGCGCGCGGCATCTGCCCCTGCCACTGCGGCGCCCGCTGGCACCCTGCGGCTGCCCGGCCGGGCCACGCGTGTGGTGCGGGGTGCATCGGGCGATGAGGTGTCGGCCGAACTGGCGGCGGGCCTGCACATGGTGGGTTTTGCCGCGCCCCACAGCGGGCTGCGTGCGGGCAGTGCCGTGGTGCTGGTGGTGGAGGAAAACGCCGTGGTGCTGGCGCTCGCAGAACTCTGAATGGCTATGTTCTGCGGGCTGTTGGTGCTATATATTTGATAGCTTAAAAGGCAATAGGGTCGCGCGCAGAAGCCATTTCTTGATCAAAATTTTGACGCTGATGGACAGCGTGAGGGCGGGGTAGGCTGGCGCGGCGCTGCTCACGGCCCTTTGGGCGTGCCCAGCTTGCGGTACACCGTGGCGCGGCTGATGCCCAGCGCGCGTGCGGCCTCGGCCACGTTGCCCCGGGCGTCCAGCACGGCCTGGCGGATCAGGGCGGTCTCGGCCTCGCGCAGCGGTGCGGCCACCGGCGGGGGGGCGGAACCCAGGGGCGCGGCCCCGGTGGTGCTGAACGCGCTGACGGGGTTGGCGGCGCTGCTGCGGTGGGCGTGCGCGGGCCACTGGGCCAGGGCCTGCAGGCGCAGGCCCGACCACAGGGGCAAATCCAGCGGCTGCACGGGGTGGCGCCGGGCTGCGTCAAACAGCATGGTCCAGGGCATGGCCAGCAGGTCGCTGCAGTGGGTGGACGCACCGGGCGCACGCAGGGGCTGGGGCACCAGCTGGCGGGCCATGCTGTTGGCGCCCACCACGCAGCCGTCGGCGTCGAGTGCGAGCAGGCCGTCGCCTTCGCCGCCCAGCATGCAGCCGGGCCAGTTCACACGCAGCAGCAGCGCATGGGGGCGCTGTAGCAGCAGGGCGTCTTCCATGGCGCGGGCCGAGCGCGCCACCAGGTGGCGCAGCTCGGGCCGCTCGGGCACGTCGATGCCGGTCAAGTCCAGCATGCCCACGCACTGGCCCTGGGGGTCGAACAGCGGGGCGCCCGCGCAGCTGTAGCTGCCGTTGTCGTCCAGAAAATGCTCGCCCCGGTGCAGCCACACGGGCTGCAGCTCGGCCAGCGCGGCGCCGATGGCGGTGGTGCCCACGGCGGCTTCCGAGAGGTCGATGCCCACGCGGCCGATGCTGCTGGCGCGCGGGTCGCTCGGGTCGCAATGGCCTTGCACATCAACCACGGTGCCCCGGGCGTCCGTCAGGATGGCGAAGTAGCGCATGCCCGCAATGGCGCGCGTGAGCTGCTCCAGCACGGGGCGGGCTGCGCGCAGCAGGGCATGGTTCTGCTCCAGGCTGTGGCGCAGCGCCGGGGCGCTCACGGCCTCGAACACCACACGCTGCGTGGGGTCCATGCCCTGCGCCAGGCAGCGCTGCCACGACCGCGCTATCCAGGGCTCCACCTCCTCGCGCAGGGGCGCTGCGCCATCCGCCAGCAGGGTCTGGCGGGCCTGCGCAATCAGCGCGTGGCGGTGGGCGGTGGAGCTGGGGGCGGAGGACAGCATGGTGATCCGAATCCTTGAGCTGCGCATGATGCGCCGGTGTGCGCTGCAACATGTTTCATTTTGAGAATATCCAGCGAGGGGCCCCGCAAATCTAGGGTTGTCCCTAGGGAGTGTGGCGAGTACGGGGCACAAGATGCATTGGCTTATCCAGCCAAAAACCCTTCCAGGAGACAGCCAGATGCAAGTCCAGTTCACGGTCAACGGGCGCGCTGCCAGTGTTGACGTCCCTCCCAACACCCTGCTTGTCCATGCGCTGCGAGAGCACCTGCTGCTGACCGGCACCCATGTGGGCTGCGACACCAGCCAGTGCGGCGCCTGCACCGTGCACGTCAACGGCCGCGCCGTCAAATCCTGCGCCATGCTCGCCGTGCAGGCCCAGGGGGCCGAGGTGACCACCATCGAAGGCATGGCCGCCGCCGACGGCACCATGCACCCCATGCAGGCCGCGTTCAAGGAATGCCACGGCCTGCAGTGCGGCTTCTGCACGCCCGGCATGGTGATGAGCGCGGTGGACCTGTGCAAGAACCACCCCGGCGCGAGCGAGGGCGAGATCCGCGAGCTGCTCGAAGGCAACATCTGCCGCTGCACGGGCTACCAGAACATCGTGCGCGCGGTGCAGGTCGGCCAAAAAGCCATGGCTTCGGCTTAAACACACAGGAGAAGAACCATGGGTGCATCCGACTTTTCCAAGCTGCCGCACATTGGCGAATCGCTCAAGCGCAAGGAGGACTACCGCTTCCTCACCGGCGCGGGCCAGTACACCGACGACGTGGTGCTGGCCGCACAAAGCCATGCCGTGTTTGTGCGTTCGCCGCACGCGCATGCCGCCATCAACAGCATCAACACCAGCGCCGCCAAGGCCGCGCCCGGCGTGCTGGGCGTGTTTGTGGGCGCCGATGTGGCCGCCGACAACATCAACGGCTTGCCTTGCGGCTGGCTCATTACCAGCACCAATGGCGAGCCCATGAAGGAGCCGCCGCACCCCATCCTGGCGCAGGGCAAGGTGCGCTATGTGGGCGACCACGTGGCCATGGTCGTGGCCCAGACGCTGCAGCAGGCGCGCGACGCGGCCGAGCTGGTGGAGGTGGACTACGACGTGCTGCCTGCCGTGGTCAACGTGGCCGATGCGGCTGCTGGCGCGGTGGCCGGTGCGGCGCTGCACGACATCGCGCCCGACAACCACTGCTTCAAATGGGCCATTGGCGACAAGGGCGCGGTGGACGCGGCCTTTGCCAACGCCGCCCATGTCACCCAGCTGGATTTGATCAACAACCGGCTCATCCCCAACGCCATGGAGCCGCGCGCCGCCATCGGCAGTTACAGCCGCGCCAATGACGAGTACACGCTGTACGTCAGCAACCAGAACCCGCACGTCGAGCGCCTGCTGATGACGGCGTTTGTGATGGGCCTGCCCGAGCACAAGGTGCGCGTGATTGCGCCCGATGTGGGCGGCGGCTTCGGCTCCAAGATTTACCTGTATGCCGAGGACGTGTGCCTGACCTGGGCCGCCAAAAAGCTCAACCGCAACATCAAGTGGGTGGCGGACCGCAGCGAATCCTTCCTGTCGGACGCGCATGGCCGCGACCACATCAGCCACGCCGAAATGGCCATGGACAAGGACGGCAAGTTCCTGGCCATGCGCGTGCACACGCACGCCAACCTGGGTGCCTACCTCAGCACCTTTGCCAGCGCTGTGCCCACCATCCTGTATGCCACGCTGCTGGCGGGCCAGTACACCACGCCGCAGGTGTATGTGGAGGTGGATTCGTGGTTCACCAATACAGCGCCCGTGGATGCCTACCGGGGCGCGGGCCGGCCCGAGGCCACCTACCTGCTGGAGCGCCTGGTCACCCGCTGCGCGTGGGAGCTGGGCCTCTCGCAGGACGATATCCGCAAGCGCAACTTCATCACCAGCTTTCCGTACCAGACGCCGGTGGCGCTGCAGTACGACATTGGCGACTACCACGCGTGCATGACGCAGGCGCAGCAGCTGGCCGACGTGGCCGGGTTTGCGGCGCGCAAGGCCGCCAGCGAGGCCAAGAGCTTCAAGCGGGGCATCGGCTACAGCAGCTACATCGAGGCCTGCGGCATTGCACCGTCCAACATCGCGGGCGCCCTGGGCGCACGTGCCGGGCTGTTTGAATGCGGCGAGGTGCGTGTGCACCCCACGGGCAGCGTGACGGTGTTCACCGGCTCGCACAGCCACGGCCAGGGGCATGAGACCACGTTTGCGCAGGTGGTGGCGGCGCGGCTGGGCATCCCGGTAGAGAACGTGGACATCGTGCACGGTGACACAGGCCGCGTGCCGTTTGGCATGGGCACCTACGGCTCGCGCTCCATCAGCGTGGGCGGCGCGGCCATCATGAAGGCGCTGGACAAGATTGAGGCCAAGGCCAAGAAGATCGCGGCGCATTTGATGGAGGCGAGCGATGCCGACATCGACTTCAGCGGCGGCGAGTTCACCGTGCGCGGCACCGACAAGAAGATCCCGTTCGGTCAGGTGGCGCTCACGGCCTACGTGCCGCACAACTACCCGCTGGACAAACTGGAGCCGGGCCTGAACGAAACCGCCTTCTACGACCCGACCAACTTCACCTTCCCGGCAGGCACCTACATCTGCGAGGTGGAAATCGACCCCGCCACCGGCAGCACGCGCGTGGACAAGTTCACCGCCGTGGACGACTTCGGCACCATCATCAACCCCATGATCGTGGAAGGCCAGGTGCACGGCGGGCTGGTGCAGGGCATTGGCCAGGCGGTGCTGGAGAACTGCGTGTACGACCGCGAGACGGGCCAGCTGCTCACCGGCAGCTTCATGGACTACGCCATGCCGCGCGCCGAAGACTTCCCTGAATTCAAGCTCGGCCATGTCTGCACGCCCTGCACCCACAACCCGCTGGGCACCAAAGGCTGCGGCGAGGCCGGAGCCATTGGCTCGCCCCCGGCGGTGATCAACGCCGTGCTCGACGCCCTGCGCTCCCTGGGCGTGAAGGACTTCGACATGCCCGCATCGCCGCACCGCGTGTGGGAAGCCATCCAAAGCGCCAAGGCATAAGGAGATCGACCATGTACGCATTCACCTTTGAAGCGCCCACCTCCACTGCCGCCGCCGCGCAGCACATCGCCCAGGGCGGCAAGCTGCTCGCGGGCGGGCAAAGCCTGCTGCCGTCCATGCGCCTGCGCCTGGCCAACCCTGAAAAGATCGTGGACCTGAATGGCGTGGCCGAACTCGCGGGCATCCGCCGCGAGGGCAACGCCCTCGTCATCGGCGCCATGACACGCCACATGGACGTCGCGAACAGCGCGGACGTGAAGGCCGCTATCCCCGCGCTGGCCGATCTGGCCGCGCACATTGGCGACCGCCAGGTCCGCGCACGCGGCACGCTGGGCGGCTCGGTGGCCAACAACGACCCTGCGGCCTGTTACCCCAGCGCGGTGCTGGGCCTGGGCGCTACGGTCATTACCAACAAACGCGAGATCGCAGCCGACGACTTCTTTGTGGGCATGTACACCACGGCGCTAGAGGAGGGCGAAATCATCACCGCCATCCGCTTCCCCATCCCCCAGCGCGCGGCCTACATGAAGTTCAAGCAACCCGCGTCGCGCTTCTCGCTGGTGGGGGTGTTTGTGGCGCAGACGGACAGCGGCGTGCGCGTGGCCATCACCGGCGCCGCGACCAGCGTGTTCCGCCACGCGGGGCTGGAGGCGGCGCTGAGCCAGAGCTTCACGGCTGCAGCGGCGGCGGGGGTGAAGATCGACGCCAGCGACCTGAACAGCGACATCCATGCGAGCGCGGCCTACCGCGCCAACCTGATCAGCGTGCAGACGCAGCGGGCGGTGCAGAAGATGCTCGGTTGAGCAGGGCGCGCAGCACCGCAGGTCGGGTGGGCCCGCCAGGGCGTCACCCGACCTATGGCGTGTGGCGCGGGTCGTGGCAACCGTCCGGACAGCACCTGCCAGAGCCCGGGCGCATTGCCGACAAGATCAATTGATAGCCAAATAGGCCTTCTGCGCGCGTCCATCAAGCGCAAGAAGCTATTAAAAGAGTAGCAATGAGTTTGCCAACCACCGTCGATGCCCTGGTGCAGGCGCTGCAAAGCGTGGGTTATTTTGCCGACCGGCGCCTGGCCACGGCGGTGTTTTTGGCGCTCAAGCTGCAGCGCCCGCTGCTGCTGGAGGGCGAGCCCGGCGTGGGCAAGACGGCGCTGGCCAAGGCGCTGTCTGAGGTGCTGGCGCGCAGCCTGATCCGCCTGCAGTGCTACGACGGCCTGGAGCAGCGCGAGGCGCTGTACGAATGGAACTACGCCGCCCAGCTCTTGCACATGCGGGCTGCGGAGGGAAAAGGCGGTGCCGACATGGTGCAGGTGGAGCGGGAGGTCTACCAGGATCGCTACCTCATCCGCCGTCCCTTGCTGCAGGCGCTGCAGGCCCCCGCGCCCGGCGCCGTGCTGCTGATTGACGAGGTGGACCGCGCCGACGAGCCCTTCGAGGCCTTCCTGCTCGAATACCTGGGTGAGTACCAGGTGAGCATCCCCGAGATCGGCACCGTGCGCGCCACGGCCACGCCCGTCACCCTGCTCACCAGCAACCGCACGCGGGATTTGCACGACGCCGTCAAACGCCGCTGCCTGTACCACTGGCTGGACTACCCCGAGCGCGAGCGCGAGCTGGCCATCGTGCGCGCCCAGGTGCCCGGCGCCAGTGCGGCGCTGGCGCAGCAGGTGGCCGAGTTTGTGGGCCGCCTGCGCAGCCAGCCGTTTGCCAACGCCTTCCAGCGTGCGCCGGGCATTGCGGAGAGCGTGGAATGGGCCAAGGCGCTGGTCGCGCTCGACACCATCGTGGTGGACCCGGAGGTGGTGTCCGACACGGCGGGCATCTTGTTCAAGCAGCGCGAAGATGTGGCGGCGCTCACGCGCGACATGGCGGTGCAGCTGCTGCAGCCCGCCGACGCTGATGCCTGATACCGATGTGCATCCAAAAATATGGAGCCGTTCACTGAGCGTAGTCGAAGCGCCGCGTGAGGCTTCGACAAGCTCAGCCCGAACGGTTCTGATTGATCGAACGCGAATCCGTATGAAGGGGTGGCCATGGTAGAGGGCGCGATGGTCTCCCAGCTCGGCGATGCCCGCACTGGCAAGCTCGCCGACAACCTGAGCGGCTTTGGCCGCACCCTGCGCCGCGCCGGTGTGCGCGTGGACTCCGCCCGCATGGCGCTGGCCCAGCAAGCGGTGATGCTGGTGGGCCTGCAGCGCGAGGATTTTTGCGCCGCGCTGGAGGCCGTGCTGATCAGCCGCGAGCAGGACCGGCTGGTGTTCCGCGAGCTGTTCGACGCCTACTTCCGCAACCCCAACGTGGCCCAGAAGCTGCTGGCGCAGATGCTGCCCAGCGCCGAATCGAAGGCCGAACCCGCCAAGCGCCGCCCGCGCGTGAGCGAGGCGCTGGCCCCGGTGCGTGCTGCCCGCAATGCACCGCCGCCGCGCGAAGAAGACAAGGTGGACTTCGACGCCGCCATGACGGCCAGCGACCTGCAGCGCCTGCGGCAGGCCGACTTCAACCAGCTCTCGGCCAGCGAGTACCTGCTGGTGGAGCGCCTCGCGCGCGAGATTCCCTTGCCCCTGCCGCTCTACGCGGCCCGCCGCACGCGCCCCGGGCTGCGGGGCAGCCGCCCGCACTGGCCGGGCGCCATGCACCTGGCCGCGCGCAGCGGTGGTGAGGTGCTGCGTGTGCCCCTGCTGCAGCGGCGCCAGCAACCCCTGCCGCTCTTGGTGCTGGTGGACGTGTCGGGCTCCATGGAGCGCTATGCGCGGCTGTTGCTGGCTTTTTTGCACGCCGCCACGGCGCCGCGCCACACCGGTGCCCTGGGCGGGGCCGTGCGCCGCGACGTGTTTGCGTTCGGCACGGGGCTCACCGACCTCACACCCGCCTTCCGCCTGGCCGACACCGACGCCATGCTGCAGGCGGCCACCCAGGCCATCACCGACTTTGCCGGTGGCACGCGCATGGGCAGCAGCCTGGCCCAGCTGCGCCTGCACCATGCCCGGCGCCTGGTGGGGCGGCGCACGCTGGTGCTGCTGATCAGCGATGGGCTCGACACCGGCGCCCCCGAGGTGCTGGAGCACGAACTGGCCTGGCTGCGCCGCCACTGTGGCCGCCTGCTGTGGCTCAACCCCTTGCTGCGCTTTGAAGGCTATGCGCCCACGGCACGGGGCGCTGCGGCCTTGCACCGCCAGGCCCACGGCATGGTGGCCGTGCACAACCTCAGCCGCTTGCAAGACCTGGCTGCCAGCCTGGCCAGCGTGCTGCGGCAATGACCAATTTCGACAAGAACCGAACCCCACAACAAGGAACACCACCATGGAAATGCAAGCCAGCCGCACCCTTGCCGTGAGCCAGCAGCAGGCCTGGGAAGCGCTCAACGACCCCGAGGTCCTCAAGCTGTGCATCCCCGGCTGCGACAAGGTCGAGCCCACGGGGGACAACCAGTACGCTGTGGCCATGGCCCTCAAGATCGGCCCCGTGTCGGCCAAGTTCGCGGGCAAGATCACGCTGTCCGACATCGTGCCGCCCGAGAGCTACAACATCGCCTTTGATGGCTCGGGCGGCGTGGCGGGCTTTGGCAAGGGCAATGCCCAGGTCAAGCTGGTGCCCTTGGCGGTGGATGGGGTGGGGCAGGCCAGCTGCGAGCTGCACTACACGGTGCATGCCACCGTGGGCGGCAAGATCGCCCAGCTGGGCCAGCGGCTGATCGATGGCGCGGCCAAGACCATGGCGGAGGATTTTTTCAAGCGCTTCGACAACGAGATGCAGCGCCGCTTTCCGCGCGCTGAGTTGCCGCAGGCCGGTGCATCGGATGCCGTGCAGGCCGAGGCCATCACCCCGCCGGGTGGGGGCGGCGGCGCCATCCAGGGCGGGGGTATCCCTGCATGGGCGTGGGGTGTTGGCGCGGGGGCCCTGGTGTTGCTGGCTTGGTGGTTCAATCGCGGCTGAGTGATCCCGGGTACCCAGAGGAAGTGAGTCATGGAAAATTTGGACGTTGTGGTGCTGCGCACCCTGCAGGGCTGGCGGGCAGCAGGGCGCCGCGCGCTGCTGGCCACGGTGGTGCGCACCTGGGGTTCGTCGCCCCGGCCGGTGGGTTCCATCATGGCGCTGTGTGAGGATGGTGCGGTGGTGGGCTCGGTGTCGGGCGGGTGCATCGAGGATGACCTGATCGACCGCCACACCCGCGCCTATGCGCAGGCGGCTGCGGCAACGTCCGGCGGCGCCCACAGCATCCCCAGCGGGCCCCCGTCGTTTGTCAAATACGGCATCAGTGCCGACGAAGCCCACCGCTTTGGCCTGCCCTGTGGCGGCACGCTGGAGCTGCTGCTCGAATACGACCCCGACCCGGCCTTGCTGGCCGCGTTGATTGCCCAACTGGCCGCCGGGCGCCTCATGCAGCGCACGGTGCGCCTGGCCGATGGCGCCGTGACCCTGGCGTCCACCCAGGCGCCCGAGGACCTGGCGGTGGATGCGGTGCAGCTCACCAACACCTTCGGGCCCGAGTACCGCATGCTGCTCATCGGTGCAGGGCAGCTCACCGAGTACCTGGCCACCATGGCCTTGTTCAATGGTTTTGCGGTGACGGTGTGCGACCCGCGCGAGGAATACCGGGGCAGCTGGAGCGTGGCGGGCGCCACGGTGGTGAGCGACATGCCCGACGACGTGGTGCTGGCCTTCAAGCCCGACCGCCGCAGCTGCGTGGTGGCGCTCACGCACGACCCCAAGCTCGACGACCTGGCGCTGCTGGAGGCGCTGAACACCGAGGCGTTTTATGTGGGCGGCATCGGCTCGCGCCGCAACAACGAGGCCCGCCGCGCGCGCATGATCGAGCACTTCGACCAGACCGAGGCCAGCCTGGCGCGCCTGCGCGGCCCGATTGGCATCTACATCGGCAGCAAGACACCGCCCGAGATCGCGGTGAGCGTGATGGCCGAGATCCTGGCCGTGAAGAACGGCGTGGCCCTGCCGCGTGATGTGGAAGTGGCCCGGGCCAAGAACGAGCGGGAGCTGGCGCACAACGACCCGGGTGCGCGGGTGTGTGGCGTGGGTTGAAGCGGCGCGGCACGGCGCGCATCAGGCCGCGTGGGTGGTGGGGGCCTCCTGCAGAATCACCCGGTTGCGGCCAGCCTTCTTGGCTTCGTACAGCGCCTTGTCGGCGGTTTCGATCAAGTGCTGCGGCGTCATGGCTTCGCCCTGGTGGATGGCGGCGACACCGGCGCTGATGCTCACATGCGGGCCGGTGGAGCATTGGCTGTGCGGGATGGACAGCCGCGCCACCGCGCCTTGGGTGGCCGTGGCGATGTGAAGCGCACCGTGGCTGTCCGTCTCTGGCAGCACCAGCGCGAACTCCTCGCCGCCGTAGCGGGCCGCCAGGTCTGAGGGGCGTTTGCCGCTGACCCGCAGCACCTTGGCAATGGTCTGCAGGCACTCGTCGCCCAGCTGGTGCCCATAGGTGTCGTTGTAGGCTTTGAAATGGTCCACGTCCATTAGCACCAGCGCCAGCGGGCGGTGGTGGCGCGTGGCCAGGGCCAGTTGCTCTGCCAGGTGCAGGTCGAAGGCGCGGCGGTTGGCCAGCTCGGTCAGGCCGTCCTGCATCGAAAAGCGCCACAGGGTGGCGTTGGCAGTCTCCAGCGCCGCAGTCACCTGCCGCAGCTGCGCCTGGTGTCGGGCGCTTTCGCTGAGCAGCACGATGAGCAAAAAGCCCGCCGCCAGCAGGCCATAGATGCGCCCCATGTACCAGCCCAGGTCGTAACGCCCTGTGTTGAGCACAGCGGCCATGGCAATGTCCAGCAGCCAGACGCACATCACCACCTGCAGCCAGACATCGAGCAGTGCATGGGGCTTGCGGCGCCACAGCAATACCAGCGCGGCCAGGCTGAGCAACCAGATACCGGCCAGCACCAGCTTGCCCGTGGCCGTGGTGCGGTTGCCATCGAGAAACACCGGCAGGTGCGCGTGCCCGGCGGTGGCGAATCCGGTCCACAGCGCCACCACCAGCAGCACCACGCTCACCGTGGCCACGATGCCCCGGTGGGCGCGGCCGTGCTCCCACCATTGCGGGCCAGGTGGCCTTTGGTGTTTGATCTGGGCGTAGGCCATCACGGCCAGTGGAAAGCCCGCATGCCACAGCATGTACAGCGCGGACGAGGTCTGCGGCCCCGAGCCCAGCAGCCCCGTGGGCGCGAACAGGCCCGGAAAAATCAGCGCATAGGCCGCCGTGGCCGTGGCGGTGAACAGGTAGGCGCCCCCCAGCACCAGCAGCCCCACGGCGCCCAGGGCGCGGTACTGACCGAACAGCAGCACGGCCGTGATCAGGTCGAAGATCACCAGGGCGGTGACATAGATGGGGATGAAGGCCGGGAAGGGGGCAAGTGCCACCGTGGCGTAAGGCACGGCCAGCATGAACAGCACCACCGACACCAGGATGGTGGCCCCGGCGGCAAAACGCTCCCGGTGCCCTGCCGGTTCATTGGCAAGGTGGGCCTGGGCCGGCCGCTGGATCGGGTTGCTGGGCATGGTGCATCCCCCCAAAGGGTTGGGGTGGATACAAAATTTTATGCTTTTGTTACGTAAACATCTATTTGCTTACATATCTTCCGAGCCCGTCTCCCATCACCCGGCGACGGGTGGACATGGGGCCCAGATCGTCAAAAGGCCTTCAGGCGCCCATCACCACCGGCCCGCCCTTGGCAATGCCGCGCTGGTACGCCGGGCGGGCTTCCATGCGCTGCTTGTAGGCCTGCAGGTGCGGGCTGCCACTGGCGTCATTGGCGCGCGACAGCAGGGCTTCCACCGCAAAGCTCATCTGGAAGTCGGCCATGGTGAGGTGTTCGCCCGCAAACCAGCGGTGGGTGGCCAGATGCGCCTCGATGAAAGCCAGCGCGCTGTCCACGTTGGGGTCGATGAGTTTCTTTTGCACCGCGCCGCACAGCTGGCGCGCAATGGGCTTCACGAAGAAAGGCATGGGCTGGGTGGGGATGGTCATGAACACCAGCTTCATCACCAGCCAGTTCATGAGTGAGCCCTCGGCGTAGTGCATCCAGAAGCGGCACTGGCGGTGCTCGGGTGTGCGCAGCGCGGGCTGCAGGTGGGCCAGGTCGCCGCTGGCCTGAGGCCCGTAGGTTTCGACCAGGTATTCGATGATCGCGCCGGATTCGGCAATCACTTCGCCGCCATCGGTGATCACGGGCGATTTGCCGAGCGGGTGAATTTTCTTGAGTTCAGGCGGCGCCAGCTTGGTGGCCTTGTCGCGCTGGTAGATCTTGAGTTCGTAAGGCACCCCCAGTTCTTCCAGGAGCCAGAGAATGCGCTGCGAGCGCGAGGTTTCGAGGTGGTGGAGGGTGATCATGGTGCGGTCGTGTACAGGTTGTCAGAGCTGGGTCATGAAGGCGCGTAGCTTGCCCCAGTGGTCCAGGCATTGGTTGGCGGCGAGTTCGGCGGCGGCCTTCTCCAACTGGCGCGCTCGCACGCTTTGTGTGGGGTGTCCCAGCGTCAGCAGCACGGTAGCCAGGCTGTGTGCCAGGCGGCGCAGGGCGGGCCAGTCCTGTGCGGCGCAGGCGGCATCGCCCTGCTGCACATCGGCCGGGAACTGCTGCAGGCAACTGGCGCGGTAGGCCCTGAACAGGAACTCGTCGCCCGCAAAGTGGGTGGCTATCGCTTCGGCCTCGGCCTGGGCGGCGGTGGAGGGGGCCTGGGCGGTGGGTGCCGGTGCCGGGGAGGTCGGCGCATTGGCTGCGGCGGCCATGGGTAGGGCCAGGGCGTCGCGCACACAGTTTTCCAGCTCCATCACCGAGGCGGGTTTGGACAGCATGCGCCACACCTTCATGGCGCCCAGTTGGTCGCGCACGGCAGGGGTCAACCCGGCACTGAAGACGGCCACAGGGATCGGATGGCCCGGGCCTGGCTCGTGCAGCAGCCGCTGCACCAGGTCGATGCCGGACTCGCCGGGCAGCATGAGGTCGGTGATGATGAGCCGCGTGTGGCGGGCCTGCAGCGCCTGCATGGCGTCGCCCACATTGGTGCAGGTGACCAGCTCGATGGGCAGCTCTTCCAGCGCCAGCTCCACGAAGCGTGCGATGGAGGCGTCGTCTTCAACCAGCAGGACCCGGGGCAGGTTCATGACGGCACCTGGCCTGGTGGCAGGCAGGCCGCAAGGGCTGCAGGCAACTCGGCCACCAGCCGGGGCTTGTGGATTACTTTCACGCCCTGAAGGGCAAAGGCATAGGGTTCGCGCTGCGACTCGTCCAGTGACGTGACAACGATGAGGTGGCTGCGCGCAAACTGCGGGTGCGAGCGCAGGGTGGTGATCAGGGTGGCGCCGTCGATACCGGGCAGCAGGATGTCAACGATCAGCACCTCGGGCTGGATCTGGCCATACAGGGCCAGCCCTGTGATCCCGTCGTTGGCCACTTGCAGCGCCGCCTCTGGAAAGTGCTGTTTCACGATCAGCCCCACCAGGTTCTGGAAATGGACCGAGTCTTCAATCAGCAGGATCTGCGGCGTGCGCACCGAGGCCGGTGTGGCGGACGGGGCGCGAGACACCGGGGGGCGGGTGGCGGGAGCCAGAGGCGGCGCAAACGAGGACGGGGCGCTGTCGGCGCCCGCCAGGCCATGGGCGCTGGCCCAGCGTTCTACCGAGGTTCGCGAGATTCGCCGGTGCCCGCCGGGGGTCTTCCAGGCCTCCAGCTCGTTGCGGTCCACCATGAGCTGGACCGAGCGCACGGCCATGCCAAGGATCTTGGCCACTTCGATCGTGGTGTAGTGGTCCGGTGCCTGGCGCTCCGTTGGGAATTTGTCAGATTGCATAGATCCCGCATTTTGGATGATTTTTCTACTGGTGAGATCTTGTATTTGATAAAAATGATTGATATGATTCAACCAATCGCAAAAAAATCACCTGATGTGGTGATTTGTTGCTCCCAATTGATTCATGTCCTGGAAAGGGACCTGCCGTGAAAAAAATCCTGATCGTTGAAGACCACATGGACATCCGCAAACTGCTCAAGATGACGCTGGAGTTTGATGATTTCGAGATTCATGAAGCCGCCACTGGGGACGCGGGTTGGCTGCTGGCCCGCGAGTTGCAGCCTGACATCGTGCTGCTGGATGTGATGATGCCGGGGGCCTTGAACGGCCTGGATGTGTGCCGCCGCATCAAGTCCGATCCCGGGATGCGGCACACCAAGGTCATCATGCTCACGGCGCGGGTGCAGTCCGACGACCGGGCGGCGGGTTTTTCAGCTGGCGCGGACGACTACCTGATGAAACCTTTCAGCACCTTGCAAGTGCTGGAGACGATCTACCGCATGGAGGCGGCGTTGTGATGCGGACCGCCCTTGCAGACCCCGCAGCCCAGGCAGAGGAAGGGGGGCGCTGTTTTGACGAAGCCGCCGCAGCGCAGATGGAGCGTTTTGTGGACGACTTCGGCCGCATGTACCGCGAGCGCAACGAGGCCCTGCGCGAAGTCACCCGGGCCCACCATGAAGCCTTGCTGCACCTGTCGGCGGCGGCCGACCTCAAGGACGATGACACGGGCATACACATTGTGCGCATCGGCTACCTGGCAGAAGCACTGGCTTTGGCCCTCGGGCAGACGGTGGGCTTTGCCCGCATGCTGCGCAAGGCTGCGCCCATGCACGATGTGGGCAAGATTGGCACGCCCGACAGCGTGCTCAAGAAGCCCGGAAAACTGACCCCCGAGGAGCGCGAGATCATGAACGGCCATGCTGCCATGGGGGCGGAGATACTGGGGCGTTCCCGCATTCCGGTGTTCCGCATGGCGGCGGAGGTGGCGCTGACCCACCATGAACGCTATGACGGCACAGGGTACCCAGCGGGCTTGGCGGGGGATGCGATTCCGCTGGCGGGCCGCATCACTGCTGTGGTCGATTTTTTTGACGCGCTGACCATGGACCGTGTCTACCGCCCCGCCTTCCGTGTGGAGGAGGCGCTGGAGATGCTGAAGGCGGAGAGTGGCCGCGCCTTCGATCCGGCGGTGGTGGATGCCTTCCTGGCGCACGCCGAGGCCATCAATGCCCTGCGCTGCAGGATCACGCAGGAGTGCCCGTCGTTCGATTCGCTGATTGACTCGCACTAGTGCAAAAACATGTGTAGAAAACCCGGAATTCAAGGAGTCCAGATGCTGATGTCTTGTGTCAATCGATGGAGTGTGGCCGCAGGGCTGTGTATGGCTGTAAGCGTCACCGGTGCCGCTGCGGGCCCGGTGCTGGATCGTGTGCAGGGCCAGGCCGTGGTCAAGGTCTGCATCTGGCCGGACTACTATGGCGTGACTTATCGCCACCCGCGCACGCAGGAGCTGGCGGGCATCGACATTGAGCTGTCGGCCGAGCTGGGGCGTGACCTCAAGGCCAAGGTGGAGTACGTGGAATCCTCGTTTCCGACCCTTGTGGATGACCTGGGGCAGGACCGCTGTGACGTGGCGATGTTTGCAGTGGGCATGCTGCCCCAGCGCATGGAGAAGCTCGCCTTCACCCAGCCCTATTTGCGCAGCGATATCTACGCGATCACCACCAAAAGCAATGTGGTGGTCCGGCAGTGGTCGGACATCGACAAGCCCGGTGTTTTGGTGGCCGTGCAGGCAGGCACGTTCATGGAGCCCGTGATGGCCCAGCGCCTTAAGAGTGCCACGATAGTCAAGATCAAGCTGCCTGCCACGCGTGAACGCGAGCTGGTCGCAGGGCGTGTAGATGTGTTCATGACCGATTACCCCTACAGCCGACGCCTGCTGGACAACGCCGACTGGGCTCGGCTGATCGAGCCGCCCGAGCCGTTTTTTGTGTTGCCCTACGGGTATGCGGTCAAGCAGGGCGACAGCGCGTGGTTGGCCACGGTGGATGCCTTTGTTTCTCGCATCAAGGCCGACGGCCGCTTGCAGCGCGCCGCAGGTCACCACGGACTGAACACAATCGTGGTGCGCTGAAATGGCGAACCGCAGTCCCCGGCCATCGCTGCGTACACGGGCTCAGGCCTGGGTGTCAAAGACCAGCCATCTGGTGCTGGTCACCGGTGGGCTGTCGGTGCTGGTCAGCGTGTTGGCCATCGGCGCGTTGGCGGTGAATGACTTTCGGGCCACGCTCGCCAACGATCTGGCCCATGCCGCCATGCTGGCGCGCATCCTTGAAGACCAGGCCACCCGCACGGTGGAGACCGCTGAGCTGGCTCTGGAGGCCCTGGCCAATGCACCTGCACTCGAATCTGCGGCCGCAGACCCCCGGCGCATGGAAGAGGCGCTGGGCCAGGCGCTGACGGGGTTGTCGTTCCTGCGGGGCTTGGCGGTGGTGGATGCCGGTGGGCGGATCATTGCCAGCACCCAGGCGGGCGACGCCGAGATCTTTGTGGATGTGCGCCGACTGGGGGCCAAAGTCGCGATCGGCCGCTCGGTGCTGGGGGCCTGGACACCAGGCCGCAGTTTGCAAGGCATCCGCCTCCACGGCCCTGCAGCGCAGGCCCCAGCGGGCGTTGCCTTTGTACCCATTCTGCACGGCTACAAAAACCAGGCCGGCCACGAGCTGGTGCTGGTGGCGTTGCTCAATCCCGACTCGCTGTCGAACTTTCAGCACCTCACTTTGGAGTCGGACAGCTTCAGCTCCGTGGTGGCCTCGTTCGACGGCCAGATCTTGGCGACCTCGGGCGCTGCCGCCGGGTTCATGGGAACGCGCGTACACCAGCGCCTCCCGGTCTTCACGCAGTACCTGCCACGCCAGGAGCATGCCACCTACCAGGGCGCCGGTGTGCTGGGCGAGCACCAGTTGGTCGGCTTTCGCGTCTCGGGTACCAAGCCGCTGGTGGTGATTGTCGAAGAGGCCTCGCGCAGTGTGGTGCAGCGGTGGCTGGCTGAGTCCCGTGCGTTGCTGGGCATTGGCGTGGCATTGGTTCTGCTGGTGCTGGGGCTGACCTTTGCGGTGTGGCGCGGCGTGCGCACCCGGCAGATGGCGCGCCGTGCGGTGGATGCGGCCCATGCCCGAATTGCACAGAACGAACGCGAACTTTCAGTGCTCATGCGCAGCGTGCAGGAGCTGATCTTTCGCACCGATGCCGCCGGGGTCATCACCTACGTGAACGCCCGATGGACGGCCTTTACCGGCGAGGGAGTGGGCAGCGCCATTGGTCGAAAGCTGCAGGAGATCGTGGATCCACAAAGCCGTAGCGACGTGCTCAAGGTCCTGGACCCCCGTTCGGTCGAGGGCGTGCGGGCATGCCAGGTGCTCGCTCGTTTTGCACAGGGCAAGGAGATGATGTTCCAGCTGGCCGTGGTGCCCCTGTTGACGGAAAGCCGCGTAACGGGCTTTGCGGGCAGCGCGGTGGATATCACCGAACGCTGGGTGGCGCAGCAGCAGCTGCAGGCGCAGATCGCATTCCAGGATTTGTTGCTTGAGACCAACCCGCTCCCGATCTCGGTGACCGACGGGGAAGACCGGATTGTGCGGGTCAACAAGGCCTGGGAGGCGTACAAGGGCAAGTCGCGCGAGGCGGTGTTGGGGCTGGAGCTGGCCCGCTGCATCCCGCCCGACGAGGCCAAGGTGCACCAGTCCTCCAACGCCCAACTGTTGCGCTGGGGTGGGCATTCTCTGGTGGAGACCCCAGTCCGCCACGGGGACGGGTCTAGGCGTGACACCCGGATCGCCAAGGCGGCGATTGAAGATGAGCATGGCAGGGTAACGGGGGTACTCAGCATCCTGATGGACGTGAGTGAGTTCCGCGAGGCCGAGCGTGCGACCCAGGAGGCGCGTGACGCTGCCGAAGAGGCGTCACGGGCCAAATCGGAGTTTGTTGCCAATATGAGCCACGAACTGCGCACACCGCTGCAGTCCATCCTGGGTTTTGCCGAGCTGGGCATGCTGCGCGGGCGCGCACAGCCCAAGCTGGCGGGGATGTTTGAAGACATTCACCTTGCTGGCAAGCGCATGTTGACGCTGGTGAACGACCTTCTCGAGGTTTCTAAGCTGGAGAGCACGGTGGGAACCTTTCACCTGGAGCGCATCGACCTGCGTGGCGTGGTGCGCCCGGTCATCCGCGAGCTGGAGCCCCTTTTGGAACGCAGCCATCTGATGATGGATGTAGACATGTCCGACACACCCCTTGTGGCCAAGGCCGACCCGCTGCGCTTCCAGCAGGTGGTCCGCAATGTGGTGGCCAACGCCATCAAGTTTTCGCCACCGGGCAGCACCATCACGCTGCACGGCTTCATGGACCCCCAAGGCCAGGCGCACCTGGTGGTGCAGGACGAGGGACCCGGTATCCCGGAAGCCGAACTCGAGACTATTTTTGAGGCGTTTGTGCAGTCGAGTAAGACCAAGGACGGCTCGGGGGGAACGGGTCTGGGGCTGGCCATCTGCCGCAAGATCGTGGAGGCAATGGGAGGACAGATCTATGCCCGCAACGTGCCGGCCAGCGGTGCTGCCTTTCACGTCATCCTGCCGGCAAGGGGACAAGCGGAAACCATGCCTGCACCCCTTGGACTGGAATAGTCGGACACTGCCGCACTGCGGCAATCAGCTTGCCAACACAAGCTTTGTTGCAGAGATTGAGCCGTTGAATGCTGAACCCTTGCTGGCCCATTCCACCCCCTGGCAACCGGGCCTAGTGGCTGCACGCCGCCGGGGCCGAAAGAGTGGGGCCTGAACTATCGACGGTGTTCGACCAGGCTTCCATCCTGATCCAGCCTGCCGGTGTTTCGCCAGTGGCTGCTGGAGATGGCGCGCCAGGACATTGGGGCAATGTCTGTTTAGCTGGTTGACGCAGCATGCGCAGAACGCAAAAAAGCCCTCTTGCGAGGGCTCTTTTGCAAAGTACCGGTTTGTGCCACCGGCCCATGGCGATCTGGCGATCAGCCGCCCTTCTTGGAGCGCTTGCCAGGGTTCTTCTTGCTGCGGGTTGCCACACCGCGCTCCAGGCTCACGCGCTGGCCACGGCCGGGGGTGGCCAGGGTGTAGCCGGGCACGGGCGTAGGGCGGGGAGTGCGCTTGCGGTCTGCTTCGGTGACGATCTTGTTGCCCATGGTAGGTCTCAGAGTTGGTGGAAAAAAGAGCGATTTTAGGCCACAGCCGGGTTGCCGGGCGCTGAAAGGTGTTTGGCAGGTGTTTTGCAGACGCTCATGGCGGCACAAACTGCGGCCCCCGTAGCAGCCCGGTGTGCCAGCCAGTCACTTTGTCAGACTGGGACCGCAAGACGTGCCAGCACCTCGGTTTTGCCTTTGGTGTCCGCCCGCAGGATCAGCGCTTCGCCCGAGCTGGTGTTGGTGTTTGCCAGGTCGGACAGCACAAACATGTGGGTGAACCACACCTCGAATCGATCGGGCCGGGACGACGCCGCAACCAGCGCCGCTCGCAGTTCACGCAAGTGGGCCGCGCTGGTGGTCTCCGGGCTGCCCCGGGGTGACCCGAGCGCCGCCCAGACCTGGGGCGGGCCAAAGGCAAGGGTGGCGCTGTCCACGCAGCGGCACCAGGGGCTTGATAAAACCTTGCCCGGCTGGAGTTGCCGCTGCTGAAACCACGCCCCCACGCTGCGCGCCTGGGCGCGGCCTTCGTCGTTCAGGTTGCGCTGGGTGCTGCAGTCACCCAGGCGGAATCCGGGCGGGTCGAACGTGCCGGGGGCCAGCGCGTGGCGGAACGCGGCCACCACCCCGCCTTTGCGCAACAAGGCTTCGGCATCCGGGTCTTGCGCCGCCCAGCTGCGCAGGCTGGCCAGGGCCAGCCCGACACCCAGCACCGCACGGCGCGCAACGCGGGACTCAGGCGGCAGGCTGGAAGGCATAGCCGTTGCCCGAGGCCGCCATGCGGCCAAAGGCCGGGAACGGGAAGTGGAAGCCGCCCAGCATGGCGTTGCTGGCGGTGATGCGCTGGAACACATCACGTCGCACCTTGCGCGCCGCCTCGGCATCCATGTCAAACGTCACGGCCCAGTCGGGGTTGCGTGCAAACAGCGCGGGCACATTGGTCAGGTCCGCGACGTAGAAGAACTTCTGGCCCGACGAGGTCAGCTCAAACAGCGTGTGGCCCGGCGTGTGGCCATAGGCCGCCACGGACTTGATGCCAGGCGCCACTTCCGCATCGGCTGCAAACTGCACCAGGGTGTCGGCGGGCATGGTGGCAAAGGTGCGCCGCACGTTCTCGAACGCGCCCTTCATGCCCGCAGGCGCAGCGGCCATGCGGGCGTCGTCCATCCAGAACGCGTGTTCGGCGGCGGGCACCATCACCTTGGCCTTGGGGAAAACCAACTCACCGGCCTTGTTGCGGATGCCGTTGATGTGGTCGCCGTGGTAGTGGCTGATCAGCACGGTGTCGATGTCGGCTGCCTGCATGCCCGCCGCGCGCAGGCTGTCGAGCAGCTTGCCGGTGGTGGCGCCACCAAACTCGCCCAAGCCGGTGTCGATGAGGATCTTGCGCGCGCCTGCCACCACCAGAAAGGGTGTGTAGGGCACGTCGATGTAGTCGGTGGGCAGTCCTTGCGATGCCAGCAGCGCACGCACCTCGGTCAGCGGCGCGTTCTTCACAAATTCCTCTCCCAGCGGGCGGCGCGTGATGCCATCGTTCAGCGCAATCACCTCCACATCGCCCACCTTCATGCGGCGAAAGCCGGGGCTGGGCAGGGTGGGGGTTCCGAAGTTGGGCGCGTTCTGTGCCCACACGGGGACGAAGGAGCCCGCTGCATAAGCGGTGGTGGCCAGGCTTGCGCCCAGAAAGTGGCGGCGTGACAGCATGAAACTCTCCGGTCTTGGGTTGAACTGAGGAGTCGCAACTGTAGCGGTGCCCGAGAGATTGCCACGTGCCGTTGCACTAACCTGTTCGCAACGTGGGGCTTTTGCTGGTAACTGGGGTTAACCCCGTATGGGAGCCTTAATCGATGGCGAAGGCCTCGCGCAGTGCATCGCAAAAGGCGGCGCTTCCGCTGACGGTGAGGGTAATCGTGGTACGGGGTGGGGCAGGGCTGCCTGCCGCTGCGTGCAGTTGCCCTGTGGTGTCGTCAAATCTCAGCACCAGCGGTGTGCTGACTTCCTGTGTGCCATGCAGGTCGTAGTGCCATTCGCCGCCATCTTCTGAGGGGCCGCAGGCATTGGGCCAATGTTGGTGCGCCCAGGCCAGCACGGCAGCGATCTCGGCGTGCAAGGCGGGAATCTGTGCGGGTTGTACGCTCGCCATGGCATCAAACGTACCCACGCCGTCTGCGTCTTCGCTGTAGTCAAAATCCAGGTAGTTCAGGTTCATATGTGTCATTCGAGGTGATGCAGGCCGTCCCTAAGTCCAGGTGCGGCCCAGTGCCTGTGCGGCTTCGCTCAAGCGGGGTACCTGCTGTAGCGCCTGCGCCAGAGGCATGCGGGCGGCAGGCGCTTGCAGGGCCACGGCGCTGCGCACCTGGCGCCGCCCCCCGGCCAGCACGGGCACAGCCACACACACGAGGCCATCTACAAACTCTTCTGCGTCTGTGGCGTAGCCCTGCCGCAGGATTTGCTCCAGCTCGGCCTCCAGGGCGGCGCGGTCGGTCAAAGTGGTGGCCGTGTGGCGGGTCAGCGGCAACCCGTCGAGGATGGCCGCCCGGCGCGCGGCCGACAGGTGGGCCAGAAACAGCTTGCCGCTTGCCGAGCAGTGGATGGGCACGCGTGTGCCGGGCCGCAGCTCCATGCGCAGCGGAAACGCCGACTCCACGCGGTCCAGGTAGATCACCTCGGCGCCGCTCAGTGCCGTGAGGTTGCAGCTCTCGCCGATGTCGGCCACCAGCTGGCGCAGCACCGCGTGGCGCACCCCATGCTGGGTGCCTGCGCTGAGGGTGCTTTCGGCCAGGCGCAGCAGGCGCGGCGCGGGGGTGTAGCGGCGCCCATCGGGCTCGCGCGCCAGCAGGCCGCCGCTTTCGAGCTGGCCCAGCATGCGGTGCACGCTGGGTTTGGGCCATCCCGATGCCTCGATGGCATCTGCCAGGCTGAACGGGCGGCCATGGGCGCACATGATTTCCAGCAGTTCAAACAGGCGCAGGCTGGGGGATGAGTTGGTCATAAATCCCGGAATTCGAGACGAATCCATAAAACATTTCGGGATTATTGAGCATTGTGGCTAAGCTGCAAACCAACATTTCACGGGGTGCTCATGGCGGCGACTTTTCGGAACGCGGTACTCACAGGCGCTTGTGGTGGCCTGGGCCAGGCCCTGGCGCGGGAGCTGATCGGCCAGGGCGCCGCCGTGGCGCTGGTGGGGCTTCACTTGCCCACGTTGCAGGCACTGGCTGCGCTGGCGCCTGGGCGCTGCGCGGTGTACACGCCCGATGTGGCCGACAGCACCGCGATGCAGGCCATGGCGGCCGACTGGATGGCGCGCTCGGGCGCGGTGCCCGACCTCGTCATTGCCAACGCGGGCGTGGCAGGCGGCTTTGACACTGCCGAAGCCGACGACCTGGCCGTGCTGCGCCGCATGTTGGAGATCAACCTGTTGGGCGCGGCCACCACCTTTCAGCCGTTTGTCAAGGCCATGCGCGCGCAGCGGCGTGGCGCCCTGGTGGGCGTGGCCAGCATTGCGGGCTGGCGCGGCATGCCGGGCAACGGCGCCTACTGCGCGAGCAAGGGCGGGTTGATCCGCTACCTGGAGAGCCTGCGTGCCGAGCTGCGCGGTGAGTCCATCGTGGTCAGCACGGTGAGCCCTGGCTACCTTCGCACCGCACTCACGGCGGGCAACCGTTTTGCCATGCCGGGCCTGATGGAGCCCGACGCCGCTGCCCGGGCCCTGCTGGCTGGCGTTGCGCAAGGCCACACCCACATCGTGCTGCCAGCTCGCATTGGCTGGCTGGCCCGTTTGCTGAACCTGCTGCCCGATGCCCTGCACGACCGCCTGCTGCTGGGCCAGCCGCGCAAGCCGCGCGTGGGCGAGGCCGGGGCCACCGCCATCCCGGGCCTGTCGTTGCCTGCAGAGACACCAACACAGAACGAAAGCAAAAACGCATGACAACGGAGACAACACCCACTGTGGTGGACACCCGCACCCAGATCGCCCTGATAGGCGCAGGCCCCAGTGGCCTGGCGGCTGCGCGCAACCTGCAAAAGCTGGGCGTGCCCTTCCGGGGCTTTGAGGCGCACACCGATGTGGGAGGGCTGTGGAACATCGACAACCCGCGCAGCACGGTGTACGAATCTGCACACCTGATCTCCAGCAAACACACGACGGAGTTCACCGAATTCCCCATGCGCGCCGAGGTGGCCGACTACCCCAGCCACCGCGAGATGCGGCAGTACTTCATGGACTTTGCCGCGCACTTTAGTTTGCGCCCGCGCTACTGGTTTGGTACCCGCGTGCTGAAGGTCGAGCCCGTGGGCGAGGGCGCAGCGCCGCTGTGGCGCATCACCTGGAGCCAGCACGGCGGACCCGCGCAGACCGCAGAGTTCAAGGGCGTGGTGATTGCCAATGGCACGCTGGCCGAGCCCAACATGCCGCGTTTCGAGGGCCAGTTTGACGGCGAGCTGCTGCACACCAGCGCCTACAAAAGCGCCGAGCTGTTCAAGGGCAAACGCGTGCTGGTGGTGGGCGCGGGCAACTCAGGCTGCGACATTGCGGTGGATGCAGTGCACTACGCGCGCAGCGTGGATCTGTCGGTGCGGCGCGGCTACTACTTTGTGCCCAAGTATGTGTTCGGCCAGCCCGCCGACACGCTGGGCGGCAAATTCAAAATGCCGCCCTGGCTCAAGCAGAAAATCGACAGCGTGGTGCTGCAGTGGTTCACCGGCGACCCGGCGCGGTTTGGCTTGCCCAAGCCCGACTACAAGATGTACGAATCGCACCCGGTGGTCAATTCGCTCGTGCTGCACCACCTGGGCCATGGCGACATCCATGTGAAGCCCGACATCGCCCGTTTTGACGGCCGCACGGTGCACTTCAAAGACGGTCGCGCGCAGGACTACGACCTGGTGCTCTGCGCTACGGGCTACACGCTGCACTACCCGTTCATCGACCACAGCCTGCTCAACTGGCAGGGCATGGCGCCGCAGCTGTACCTCAACATCCTGTCGCCCCGTTTCGACAACCTGGCGGTGATGGGGATGATCGAGGCCAGCGGCATCGGCTGGCAGGGGCGCTATGAGCAGGCGGAGCTGGTAGCGCGCTTTTTCAAGGCGCAGTCTGAAGGATCACCGCGCGCCGAGGCCTTGCGGCAGGCCAAGGCCGGGCCGCCGCACGATCTGTCGGGTGGATTCAAGTACCTGAAGCTCGAACGCATGGCGTACTACGTGCACAAGGACACCTACCGCAACGCGGTGCGCGCAGCGGCCGCTGCCCTCGCCTGAAAGGACCGCCATGCTGCCCGTGGACGAAATACGCCTCAACTTCAACCCCGCATCGCTCGTGGTGCTCAACGTGGTGCTGGGCTTTCTCATGTTCGGCATTGCGCTGGATACGCGCGTGGCCGACTTCAAGCGCGTGCTGCGCATGCCCGGTGCCATGGCGGTGGGCATTGCCGCGCAGTTCATCGTGCTGCCTGCGGTGACCTTTGTGCTCACGCTGCTGCTCCAGCCCGGCCCCAGCATCGCGCTGGGCATGATCCTGGTGGCGTGCTGCCCGCCCGGCAACGTGAGCAACATCCTCACGCACCGCGCCGGGGGCAATGTGGCGCTGTCGGTGTCGATGACAGCCATCTCCAACGCGCTGGCCATCGTGCTCATGCCGCTCAACTTCGCGTTCTGGGGCGGCATGCACCCCACGGCGGCGCCCCTGCTGCGCAGCATTGCGCTCGACCCGCTGGAGATGGCGGGGCACATCGTGGCCATCATCGGCATTCCGTTTGTGCTGGGCATCCTCTGTGCCGAGAAGCTGCCCCGCTTTACAAAGCGGGTGAACAGGCCCGTGCGCATCCTCAGCTTTGTCTGCCTGATCGGTTTCATCATCGGTGCCGTGGCGGGCAACTGGCGCTACTTTCTGGACTATGTGGGCCTGGTGTTGCTGGCGGTGGCGCTGCACGATGCCTTGGCCTTTGGCACCGGCTATGCCTGCGCGCGCCTGAGCGGCCTGCCGGACTACGACCGGCGCGCCGTGAGCATCGAGGTGGGAATCCGCAACGCGGGGCTGGGCCTGGTGCTGATCTTCAGCTTCTTTGGCGGCCTGGGCGGCATGGCGGTGGTGGCGGGTGTCTGGGGCTTCTGGGACATCATCGCGGGCCTGGCGCTGGCGGGCTGGTGGGGGCGCAGGCCCGCTGCTGTGCCGCCCGCCGATAGCGTCGGGGAGCAGAGCGCATGAGCGGCGCGGCATGGGCAAACCGCCGCATCCTCGTCACCGGTGCAGACGGCTTTCTGGGCCGCAGCGTGGTGGCCGCGCTGGCACGCGAGCAGCCCGGCGTGATCGTGGCGGCCGATGTGCGTGAGGTGCCCGCCGAACGCCGCCTGCCCGGCGTGGCCTATCTGGTGCAGGACGTGCGCGACCCCGGATTGGCGAAGACACTGGCCGATCACGCCATCGACAGCGTGGTGCACCTGGCGTCCATCGTCACGCCCGGCAAGGGCTCCAGCCGCGAGTTCGAATATTCGGTGGACGTGCTGGGCAGCCAGAACGTCCTGGACGCCTGTGTGGCCACCAGTGTGAAGCAGCTGGTTGTCAGCTCCAGCGGCGCGGCCTACGGTTACCACGCCGACAACCCCGCGTGGCTGCGCGAGACAGATGCGCTGCGGGGCAACGAAGTGTTTGCCTATTCGCACCACAAGCGGCTGGTGGAGGAGATGCTGGCGCAGTACCGCACGCAGCACCCCGCGCTGGCGCAGACGGTTCTGCGCATTGGCACCATCCTGGGCGAACGGGTGGACAACCAGATCACCGCGCTGTTTGAAAAACCGCGCCTGCTGGTCATCCGGGGCAGTGCCAGCCCGTTCGTTTTCATCTGGGACGACGACGTGACGGGCGCCATCCTGCATGCGCTGCGCACGCAGCGTGCCGGGTGCTTCAACCTGGCCGGTGACGGCGCCTTGCCCCTGCGCGAGATCGCCCAGCGCCTGGGCAAACCTGTGTTGGAGCTGCCTGCCGGGGTGCTGCGCACGGCCCTGGCCGTGGGCTCCGCACTCGGTGTGAGCCGCTACGGCCCCGAGCAGTTGGACTTTTTGCGCTACCGGCCTGTGCTGCTGAACACGGCGCTCAAGGAAGTGCTGGGATACGTGCCCGGCAAAACCAGCGCCCAGGCGTTCGAGGCTTTTGTCGCCGCACGAGCCCGGCAGGGCAGGCCCGTGGCGGTGGGTGCACCGGTGGCCGCCGCATGAGTGCGCCAGCGGCCTTGAGCCGTGGCGACCTGCTGCGCGCGCTTGCTGTGGTGGTTATCTGGGGGCTGAACTTTGTGGTGATGAAGCTGGGCTTGCAGGGGCTCAGCCCGATGTTGCTGGGCGCGCTGCGTTTTACGGCGGCGTCGCTGCCGTTTCTGCTGTTCGTGCCGCGTCCGTCGCTGCCTTGGCGTTTTGTGGTGGGCTATGGGCTGGCGCAGGGGCTGGGGCAGTTTGGCTTTCTGTTCCTGGGCCTCCAGCTGGGGATGACGGCCGGGATGGCCTCGGTGGTCATGCAGACGCAGGCGTTTTTCACCTTGCTGCTGGCGGCCCCCCTGCTGGGCGAGCGTGCCAAGCCCTGGCAATGGTGGGGGCTCACGCTGGCGTTTGGAGGGCTCATGACCATTGGCCTGGCGCATGGCGAAGGGCCGGGGCAGATGACACTGGCGGGGTTTGTGCTCACGCTCGGCGCGGCCTTCATGTGGGCGGTGTCCAACCTGGTGGCGCGCCGCGCGGCGCAGTCTGGGGCCTATGCGCCGTTCCCCTTCATCGTGTGGAGCAGCCTGGTGCCCATCGTGCCGTTTTTTGCCCTGGCGGTGTGGAGCGATGGGGCGGACGGCGTGGAGGCGCAGCTGCGGGCCATCAACGGCACGGCGCTGCTGGCCGTGGGCTACCTTGCCCTCCTGGCTACCTTGCTGGCCTACACGCTGTGGACACAGCTGCTGCAACGCCATGCGGCAGGGCGGGTCACACCGTTCTCGCTGCTGGTGCCCGTGGTGGGGCTCTGGGCGGCTTATGCCTTTCTGGGTGAAACCCCCTTGCCGCTGCAATGGGCGGGTGCGGCGGCCGTGTTGTGCGGGCTGGTGGTGAACCAGGCGGGGGGATGGCTGTGGGCGCGGCGCGCCGCAGGTTCCTAGAATCCGTGCTTTCGCTATGGAGGAGGCCGGGTGACTGAGCGCATTTTTTTTCAGGTAGACGGACTGCGGTTTTCTTACCCCGAATGTGCGGTGTTGAACGGGCTGTCGCTGGCCTGGCCCGCAGGCCTGGTGCTGGTGCGCGGCGACGAAAGCAGTGGCAAGACCACGCTGCTGCGCCTGCTGGCGGGGGAACTGACCGCGCAGGCCGGGCGCATCACGCTGCAGGGCTCAAGCCCGGGTGAAGCCCCGAAGGCGTATGCGCAAAAAGTGTTCTGGGCCGATCCCCGTTCGGGCGAGCTGGACCCACTCACCGCCCGGGGCTGGCTGGACAGCCTGCCTGCCCGCTACCCGCTGTGGGATACCACCGCACTGGACGCGCACACCGAAGGCTTTGCGCTGCACGAGCACCTGCACAAGCCGTTCTATGCGCTGTCCACCGGCAGCAAACGCAAGGTGCTCATGGCCGGGGCCCTGGCCTCGAATGCCCCTTTGACCCTGATCGACGAACCCGTGGGCGGCCTGGACAAACCCTCCATCCGTTATCTGGCGCAGGCCCTGGCGTCCCAGGCCTCCCGGTCGGACCGCCTGATCGTGGTGGCGCACTACGAAACCTTGGCGGATGTGCCCTGGGGATCGGTGGTGGATCTGGTGCGGTGCTGAGCGCTTTGGGGGCTTCTGCCTTGCAGGCTGCGGTGCGCCAGGGTCTGCCGTAGACTGGTCGGCTCTCCCCTCTCTCGATTCATCCCGCAAGGACTGCTCCATGGACGCGCTGCTATTCGTGCCGGTGGCCATCGCCATCTCGCTCACCCCAGGGCCCAACAATTTCTGTGGCCTCAACAACGGCATCCGCGCTGGTGTGGGCGCAGCCCTGATTGCCACCGTGGGCCGTGCAGCGGCGTTTGCCATCTTTCTCACGGTGTCGGCCGTGGGGCTCGGGGCCATGCTGCTCGCGTCCGAAGCGGCTTTTACTGCAGTGAAATGGGTGGGCGCCGCCTACTTGTTCTGGCTGGGCTGGCGCGCCTGGCGCAGCCGTGAGTTCAGTGGCCTGGCGCTGGAAGATGTGCCGGGCAGCGGCCCGCAGCAGGGCCGGTCGGCGCCGGTGAACCTGCGCGCGCTCATCGCGCAAGAGTTCTTGCTGGGCATTACCAACCCCAAGGCCATCATCCTGTTTGCGGCGATCTTCCCGCAATTCATCGATCCGGCGCAGCCCGCAGCGCGCCAGTTCCTGGTGCTGGGCTCCATCTACCTGGGCAGCGAATTCGTCTCGACCGCCGTGTACGCCAGCTTTGGCCGCCAGATCCGCCGCTTCATCCGCACCTCGCGCGGTGTGGCGCGGCTCAACAAGGCCACGGGCGGTTTCTTCATGGGGGCCGGTGGCCTTCTGCTGGCCACCAACCGCTGATGGCCCGGAGCGGGGCCCCGGTAAACCCCGCCCAAAGCCCGCGTAAATCCTCGGTAAAGGGCCCCTTCCTGGTGGCAAACCTTGGGTGTGCGCTGGCTACCATACCCCCTTGCTCCTCTATTCAAATTCACGACTTTCGCAAAAAGGGGCCAGGAAAAACGCCCGCTCCAAGGCCTGGGCCGCTCCCGCATCCCTGTTTGCGTAAGTCTTGCCACCACTGCGCCCGACCATGCCCTTGATCCGTTCGTTTGCCCATCCACAGCGGCCCGCTGTTTTGCAGTCCGGCAAGCTGCGATTGCTCCCTGCCGTGTTGTTGGCCGCCGTGCTGGTGGCAGCCGCAGGGGGCGGTGCCTGGTGGTGGAAGCAGCGCCAGGATGCGGCCAGCGCAGCCACTGCGGGCGCCGGTGCCGCAGGCCCTGCCGGGCGCAAGCCCGCAGGCGGCCCCGGCCGTTTTGGCGGTGGCAATGTACAGCCCGTGTCGGTAGGCACCGTGCAGCGGGGCGATGTGCGCGTGGTGGTGAGCGCCATCGGCACCATGAGCGCCCGTGCCACGGCCGTGGTGCGCGCCAAGGTGAGTGGCGAGCTGGTGGCTGTGCGCTTCAAGGAGGGTGACGAGGTGCGCGCAGGCCAGGTGCTGGCCGAGATCGACCCGCGCAGCTACCAGGCTGTGCTGTCGCAGGCACAGGGCACGCTGCAGCGCGACCAGGCCCTGCTCAAGAACGCGCAGCTTGACCTCAAGCGCTACCAGGACCTGCTGGCGCGCGACTCCATCGCCAGCCAGCAGGTGGACACCCAGGCCGCGCTGGTGCGCCAGCTGGAGGGCACCGTGGCATCCGACCAGGCCCAGGTGGACGCCGCACGCCTGCAGCTGAGCTACACCCAGGTCACGGCGCCGTTCGCCGGGCGGCTGGGCCTGCGCCAGGCCGACAAGGGCAATGTGGTGGGGCCGAGCGATGCCAATGGCCTGGTCACCATCAACCAGGTGCGGCCCATGGATGCCGCGTTCTCTGTGCCCGAGGCGCACCTGCCGCAAATGCGCCGCCGCCTGGCCGCCGGTGAGGAGCTGCCTGTGGAGCTGTGGGACCGTGACGCCCGCCGCCAACTCGCCAAGGGGCGCGTGGTGGCGCTGGACAACGCCATCGATACCGCCACGGGCACCATCAAGGTCAAGGCCGCCTTTGGCAATGACGACGGCGCGCTGTACCCCAACCAGTTCGTCAACGTGCGCCTGCAGGTCAATCTGCTTGAAGCCGTGCTCACCGTGCCTGCCACAGCCGTGCAGAACAACTACGTGTACCTGGTGCAGGAAGACAGCACCGTGACCCAGCGCCGCATCCGCGTGGGGGTGACCGATGGCGACCGCGTGAGCATTGAAGGCGAGCTGCGCGAGGGTGAGCAGGTGGTCACCGATGGCATCGACCGCCTGCGCGAAGGCGCCAAGGTCGCCGTGATCGACGCCGGGGCCGTGACCCGCGCCGACCAGGCGGCCCAGGACCAGGCCGCGCAGCGCCGCGCCTTCATGGCATCGCTGCCGCCCGATGTGCGCGAAAAGCTGCAGAAGATGAGCCCCGAAGAGCGCCGCGCCTTTTTGCGCGAGCGGCGGGCGCAGATGGGGGCCGGTGGTGCGGCGGGCGCAGCCGCCCCGGGCGCATCCGCAGCCTCCGGGGCCGTGGCACCCGCTGCAGCAGCTTCCACCCCGGTGCGTGCGGAGGCCTTGCCGCGCGCCACCCCGCGCAACGAGGGCTCCGCGCCCGCCGCTGCGGCACCGGCCGCTGCTTCGGATCAGCCTTCGTCAGAGCCTCCACGCGGCATGCCACCCCAGGTGAAAGCGTTGCTCGACCAGATGCCCCCCGATGAGCGCGCCCGCGTGATGGCCCTGCCGCAGGACGAGCGCCGCGCCTACATCCGCGAGCGGCTGCAATCGCAACAGCCCCAGGGCGGCGCAGCCAGCCCGGCGCGCTGAGCGCAGCGGCTCCCCGGTCTCTCCCTTGCCTGTTTTGCCAGCGCCTCCGTCGCCATGAACCTGTCGCGCCTTTTTATCCTGCGTCCCATCGCCACCGCCTTGCTCATGGTGGCGATCCTGATCGCGGGGCTGATGGCCTACCGGCTGCTGCCCACTTCGGCCCTGCCCGAGGTGGACTACCCCACTATCCAGGTCACCACGATCTACCCCGGTGCCAGCCCAGATGTGATGACTTCCAACGTCACCGCGCCGCTGGAGCGCCAGTTCGGCCAGATGCCGGGGCTGTCGCAAATGTCGTCCACCAGCTCGGGCGGGGCCTCGGTGATCACGCTGCGCTTTGCGCTCGACATGGCGCTGGACGTGGCCGAGCAGCAGGTGCAGGCGGCCATCAATGCAGGCAGCAACCTGCTGCCCAGCGACCTGCCCATGCCGCCGCTGTACAGCAAGGTCAATCCGGCCGATGCGCCCATCCTCACGCTGGCCATCACCTCGCCCTCGCTGCCCGTCATCCGGGTGAACGACCTGGTGGAAAACCGCCTCGCGCCCAAGCTCTCGCAGGTGCAGGGCGTGGGCCTGGTGGCCATTGCGGGCGGGCGCCGCCCGGCCGTGCGCATCCAGGCCAACCCCACGGCGCTGGCGCAGCTGGGCCTGACACTGGAAGACGTGCGCACCTCCATCGCGGCGGCCAACGTGAAGCAGGCCAAGGGCGGCTTTGACGGCCCGGCCCGTGCATCCACCATCGACGCCAACGACCAGCTGCAGTCGGCGGCCGAATACCGCGACCTCATCATCGCCTTCAAGAACGGCGCCCCCGTGCGCCTGAAGGACGTGGCCGACACGGTGGACGATGCCGAGAACACGCGCCTGGCCGCCTGGGCGGGCACGGCAGACACCGGGGCCAAACCCGGCGTGATCCTCAACATCCGCCGCCAGCCCGGCGCCAACGTGATCGACACGGTGGACCGTATCAAGGCCCTGCTGCCGCAGCTGCAAAGCACCTTGCCCGCGTCGCTGGATGTGCAGGTGCTGACGGACCGCACGGTGACGGTGCGCGCCTCGGTGCGCGACATGCAGCTGGAGCTGGGCCTGGCCGTGGTGCTGGTGGTGGCGGTGATTTTTGTCTTCCTGCGCAGCCCCTCGGCCACGCTGATCCCGAGCGTGGCGGTGCCGCTGTCGCTCATCGGCACCTGCGGCGTGATGTACCTCGCAGGGTTCTCCATCAACAACCTCACGCTGATGGCGCTGACCATCTCCACCGGCTTTGTGGTGGACGATGCCATCGTGATGATCGAGAACATTGCGCGCTATGTGGAAGAGGGCGAGGCGCCACTGGCCGCCGCGCTCAAGGGCTCGCAGCAGATCGGTTTCACCATCATCTTGCTCACCATCTCGCTGATCGCGGTGCTGATCCCGCTCTTGTTCATGGGCGATGTGGTGGGTCGCTTGTTCCACGAGTTCGCCATCACGCTGGCCGTGTCCATCCTGATCTCGGCCGTGGTGTCGCTCACGCTCACCCCCATGCTGTGCGCGCGCTTGCTGCGCCACACGCCCGAGGAGAGCCACGGCCGCCTGTACCAGGCCACGGGCCAGTTCTTTGACCGCACCATTGCGGGCTATGGCCGCATGCTGGCCTGGGTGCTGGACCGCCGGGGCTGGACCTGGCTGGTGTTCCTGGCCACGCTGGCGCTTACCGTGGTGCTCTACCTGTTCATTCCCAAGGGTTTCTTCCCGGTGCAGGACACCGGCACGCTGCAGGCCACCACCGAGGCCGACCAGTCGATCTCGTTTGCGGGCATGGCTGCGCGCCAGCAGGCCGTGGCCGAGCGGCTGCTGCAAGACCCGGCCGTGCGCAGCGTCTCGTCGTTCATCGGGGTGGATGGCGCCAACACCACGCTCAACACTGGCCGCCTGCTGATCGACCTGCAACCCCATGCACAGCGCGACAAGGCCAGCGTGGTGCAGCAGCGCCTGGCCGAGCGCGTGCAGAACCTGCCGGGCATCCGCCTGTTCATCCAGCCCGTGCAGGACCTGACCATTGAAGACCGCGTGGCACGCACGCAGTACCAGTGGCTGTTGTCCTCGCCCGACATGTTGCAGCTCACCACCAGCACCACCGAGCTGCTGCGCCGCCTGCGCGCCTTGCCCGAGCTGACCGATGTGGCCAGCGACCTGCAGGACCAGGGCCGCCAGGCCTATGTGCAGATCGACCGCGCCCAGGCCAGCCGCCTGGGGGTGACCGTGGCGGGCATTGATGCGGCGCTCTACAACGCGTTTGGCCAGCGGCTGATCTCGACCATCTTCACCCAGTCCAACCAGTACCGCGTGGTGCTGGAGGTGGCGCCGCAGTTCAAGGTGGGGCCCGAGGCACTGCAGAGCATCTATGTGCCCTCTAGCGCGGGGGCGCCGGTGCCCTTGTCGTCGGTGGCGCGCATCGAGGAGCGCAACATGCCGCTGGTGGTCAACCATGTGGGCCAGTTGCCGGCCGCGACGATTTCGTTCAACACCGCGCCGGGCGTGTCGCTGGGCAACGCCGTGGCGGCCATCGAGCGCGAGAAGGCGGCTGTGCAGGCCGAGGGGTTGTTGCCGCTGTCGGTGGAGACGAGTTTCCAGGGGGCGGCGCTGGCGTTCCAGGCGTCGTTGTCGAACACGCTGCTGCTGATTCTGGCGGCGGTGGTCACCATGTACATCGTGCTGGGCGCGTTGTATGAGAGCACGGTGCACCCGGTC